>Ga0302300_1002136_pt1 | contig 10518 bp, 6 predicted proteins | sample III_Palsa_E1_1_FD_198756 | JGI IMG/M metagenome (GOLD analysis project Ga0302300, IMG submission 198756) | Peat permafrost microbial communities from Stordalen Mire near Abisko, Sweden - III_Palsa_E1_1 | ecosystem: Environmental > Terrestrial > Soil > Palsa > Peat permafrost | place: Sweden... | reverse complement strand
CTCACAAAATTGTTTATATGTTGTTTTAAACATGGGAAATATGGAAAAATACATGAAGGTGTGTATGTAATAGAGAAGAAAAGAAAGTTATATATGTATGAACCACAGGTAAATCACACAAAATACATGTATTTAACCATCCACAATATTTGTGTAAACATTAACATAATATACATGTGTTATCACACAAATATTGTGGATGATTAAATACATGTATTTTGTGTGATTTATCTGTGATTCATACATATATAACTTTACCAATAAAAGAAAAGAAGAATAGAAATAATCTGTGAATAAAATTACCATCCAATATAAAAAAATTTATGTATGTAATTTGGAAACATAATTACACTGAACTCAGCTTACAATAATTATTGTTATGGATAACAACATCTATATGGATGATGTGAATAATTTTACACATTTTCAATCAGCAAATAGTATGAACAATAATAAACAAAACAAAAATGGGATTATGACCATGGTTTTTAAATTATCCAAAATTTGTTTGATATGAAGTTCATGTGAAAAAGTTGGTAAATTTTTTTTACCAACAGGAAAAATATTTACTTGTGATACTAACAAATATATAATTATTATGATAGTTAACCAAATTACATTTTAATAAAATACAATTACTTTATATATACATACACATGGTCACTATGTGTTATAAATACATTATTATAACAATACTACTTAAATATCTAATATATTATATGTAGTTATAAATATAGTAAACAATATAAAGTATATTGTTATAATATTTAATATAGTAATGAGATACTTAATATGTTATTTATAATATTATGTATATAAAATATGTAACAAACAATATAATGTATATTGTTTTAGTATTATATAATTGCAGTAATAAAAACATTTATATTTGTTAATATATTTTACACAGACTAATGGAGAATAGTTGTTTACGTGCATGGTATTGTAATGTATATATATATATTACAATATCTTGACAAAAAAATATAAGATAAATATATGTATTGGTACAATACCATGCATGTAAACAACTATCAGTACATTTTCTGTAATAATACATGTATATAGGTGAAAAATAAGAGATATGAAAGAAAAGAAAGAGATGGGAGACTATAGAGAATATATTAGTTAAAATTACAATTAGTTACGGTTAATTAAATAAAATTCATGTATCTAATCATCCATGATTATTATGTGGATATACATAAGTACAATACACTTAAATATACTAATATAATATGTTTGTATAACCACATAATAATCATGGATGATTAGATACATGAATTTTATGTAATTAACATTTTATTTTTTTATTCCCTTCATAATTTTGTTATACTTACTGTTCACTTGTCCTCCCTCTCTTCCTTTTCTCCCTCCTCCCTCTGTCTCTCCCTATCTTATTACTCACCCCTTATACCTTTACATAATTACATTATCCACTCATTATATTACGAATTATCGATAATTCGTAATATTTACAAAATAATTTAAAACATGTTTTTGCGAAATATCTTAAACGATTTAAAACATTAATATAATGGTAAATTTGGAAAAATAAGTTATCAATAAACAGTATTATATTAATGTTTTAAATCGTTTAAGATATTTCGTAAAAATATTTCCGTGAAGTATTTTCACACGTAAAAAGAAAGATAATACCTATCCACTACTTTTCTTTTCACTCCATTTATCCTATTTTTCTCATTCCATCATATAATTTCTATATTTCCCTCCTCTTACTCAATCACTCGGTCACTGATTTATCATATCCAACTATCCCAAAATTTCCACACTATTTTTTAGTATAATTACATGAAATTCGTGCATTTAACCATCCACAAAAATTATGTAATTACATAAGTATGTATCACTAATAATTATATAATTTTTGTGGATGGTTGGATACAAGAATTTCATGTAATTGTACTTGTAATTACATGGAGTTTGTGAAGGATAAAAAAAGAGACGAATGAAAGAAAGAATATGAAAATAGTTAACGCTGGTTATATTGTATTATGGATCTACAATTATTTATGTGACAGGTATACTTACACTTTACTACAGATATACCTATCAATAATACAACTAATAATATAAGTGATGATTAATCGTTATATCACAACATCACAACATTGCATGACTCCTATATAATTATATATTTATATTATACACATTGTTTACACATCGACCTTTTGTTTTAATCGATATTGTCACTGATAGTTTCAACCATCAACTGTGTAAATAAACCAATAATTATTGTTAACTATCACTATTTGACACTATTTTGGCACTAACAGTAGATGAAGTTAATTATCGTTATCATGTACATACATGTATATACTCAAATATTATACTGTCGATCAATCTAATAACATTATGTTCGTTTATGGTACTTACATATATGTCTTCTTGTATTAAACCATCTACTTCCAATATTCATACTCGTTTTCTCCCTATATTACACACCTAATAACATGTTAACATTTTAACGATACCTTTTTTACATTTCAAAGATGTAAAATTAAACTATGTAGTACATACAATGTGTTATACAAAAAAAGTCAAACATAACATTTGTTAACTATATTCTTCTCTCTTCCATCCTTCCATCCTTCCATCCTTCCATCCTTCCATCCTTCCATCCTTCCATCCTTCCATCCTTCCATCCTTCCATCCTTCCATCCTTCCATCCTTCCATCCTTCCATCCTTCCATCCTTCCATCCTTCCATCCTATGACAACTATCAATAAGTATTTGTTATATATTTTAATTGTATTATTGTAATGTATTATATTACAATACATTGTAATAATATTTATATGTATATATGTTACTGGGTAACATATAAATATTATTAATATATAATGAGCGTATACATATATATATAATTACAAAATTATATAAATTAAGTGTTGTTATAATAATAACTATATTATATAACAATGATAAATATTACATATGTTTATATAACAACATATGTAATATTTAACAATATATTTAATGTTATTGTATGATAGATATATTTATTACTTTGAGTAATAAAACAATTAATGATTGACAGGTAATGACTGACGGCTAACAGTGATAGTTAAAGATTAAAAGATAATAGGTGTTACTATTAATTATAATTTACATCCTTAAATGATACTTGTATTAACACATGAGTATATGTGGATGATTAAATACACAATTTGTACATGTGTTACACCCAGATTATGCATATAAAGATAAAAGATGTTAGAATAGATAAAGAGATAGAGGGATAGAAAAGAAAGAAATTAGTTAACATGAAACAATATAAGATAATAAGAAATAAGAATAGATGGCAAATTGAAAATCTTCTATATGTTAAAAAAGTTTAATATGTTATTAGTGTATTTGTTGTTATATGTCTTTATAATGTTCATGTCTAATTAATTAATTAATTAATTTAACATCATGTACATTTTTCATGTGTTAAATTAATTAATTAGACATGAACATGTTTATAATATATAATATAATGTTAGATATAGTAATTGTAAATTATACAAAATGTAGATTCGCATCAATCGCAGTTATTTTTCCTTTGGTGAACAAGGTTGATATGAATCTAGATTGAATTGTGTGTTGACTGTAGCGTAAGCACGAAGTGCAGATTCACAACTTGATATTTATTTATTTTTATATTGTAGAATTAATCTATCTTATTCTCTTCTTTTATACGCTCACATTTTATTATTATCATCACAACAGTTGGATACCTAAACAATATAAAATGTATCCATTTAACTTATTTTAGTATTTTAACTACTATACAAAGAAAATTAAAATTATACCCTACACTATTAAAAAATTACAATAAACATCTGTGTTTGTGCACTTCGCCATATATTAACAAATTTGCAATAATCATCCATATATGATATGTTATCAAGCACAGATTATCTTTTTCGTTTCTTTACTTTTTTATTACTACATTTACCACTTAGTGCATCTCTTCTCTCTCTGGAATGTGTATATATATACACCTTTAACTTATCGATTTATAGGAAGAAGATGGTTTGCAACAAGTGCATAATTTTATTATATGTTAATTGTAAATTTGTAATGTATATTTAAAATATTATAAAATGTATAAATACAGTAGATAGGAGGAGATAAAGAGAAAGAGAGAGAGAAATAAACAGGACACAGTAAAAGTAGATAAAAAAATTATACGTTAAATTGGTTGGCAGTAAATGTAATTTAGTTAGAGATTACATAAAATCTGTGTATGTTAACCATTCACGAATTTTATGTGATGATACAAGTACTATAGTATTAATATACTATTTTGTATGGTTAACATACCGCTAATAATAGATACAAATAATACTTGTATCATCACATAACGGTAGTGGATGATTAACATACACGAATTTTATGTATTTGCATGTAATTAGTACATATTTTTATTGCGATAATTTATATAAATACTATAAATTTAATTATATCCTAGATATAATTAATTAATTAAATATGTATTAACACATCCCAATATCTGTTATATACTAATTTATATATTTTACATGTTTTATTATAGTAATAATATAAATTATATTATTGTTATAATAAATTAGTAAATATGTTACATATATAATATATAAGTAGATTGAAATATATAACTATTATATATTTAATATTATTATTATTATTTTTACCATATATACAAATTATAAAGTTATAATTAATATAAAATATTATATTAATTATATGTGTTAATATAACATACAAATAATTATAACTAAGGTTGTTTACAACCTAATCAAATAGTAGATATATATTTATTACTTTGAGTAATAAAACAATTAATAGTTAATAGTTAATAGTTAATAGTTGGAGGTGGGGGGGGTTAACTATAATCTACCTCCTTAAATGGTACGATGTCATCATCATAATAGAATTTCCATACACCTTTTAAAGTACCATGTTGAATCATACCTGTTTCTCTAATCATAGTAGGTATAGTATTGTTGTGTTGATGATGTTGTGGATATTTTGATAGTATGTTGTTATCAGTGACATCGTTATCAGTCCAAAATGTCCACATACCCTGTTTTTTACCACGAACATATATCCCTTGTGATTTTGGTGTACCATCTGGATACCATGTATTTTCAATACCATGTTGTTGACCTTTATTATATTCGGCTTCTTCTCGTAACTGTTGTTTACCATTATTACTACCATACCATGATTTCCAAATCCCATCTCGTTTATCATTTACATATTTACCTTCGGATGAGATATTACCATTTTGATAGTAAAAAGTGGTATCACCATGTTTCTCACCATGTTCATAATTACCAGTTTTAGAAAGTATACCATAATTATACCATATTTTATATGGTCCATGTAGTTGATGACCATCATATGTAAATTCGGATTTGATGTGACCATTTTCATACCATGTCGTCCACACACCAATCTTTCTACCATTATCATACAATCCTCGACTTTCAAGTTGATGTTTACCACCAGTTTTAATTGTAATCGGATACCATCTTTTGGTTAGACCGTCGTTTAAATCATCATGCCTTTCTATCTGTTCAAGTAGATTATAACCTGTATTATCCCATCGTTTGCTGATACCCGATACTTTACCATTAAATATGGTGTACTCAGATAGTATAAAATCTTCCTTATTAATAGATATTAATTTCTTACGACCGATAATATCACCATCTAAATGCTGAGAAGATACATAAAAAATTTTATTATTATCATGATCACTACTATCAATGGTAAATTTGTAAGATGTTAATTGATTGACTACTATAACTTTACCAACATTGGCTTTTCGCCATTGTTTGAAGAACAGTTTATCTTCCAAGTAAAAATTTGGTAGAAAGTCGTAAGGACATGACAACAAGATTTGTCTTTGTAGGTTAGGGTTCACTTGTTCAGACTGAAATTCTGTTGACGAAGAATTGGTTGTGCCAAATACCACAGTAAATAAATAAGACCAATTATTGAGAAGCTGTTGTATGAGAAAGTCAAAGTAGTTATCGTCAAAGAAGTAAGTATACATATCAAAGCATGCTTTTAGCATATCTCTATCGTAGATTGGTAACGGCTTTATATCCTGAAGAAAGAAGATATAATTATAAGCAATATCGTAATACTTTTCGGGTACATATACAACTTGATCTAAACTTGTATGGTCTAAATATTCTTTGATGTATTCTGATGCTTTCGCCTTATCGTATGGCACGGTAAACAATTCCCCGTTAACATCAATAGATACCGACATATTTCTATGTTTTTTACTATAACACAAATAATTAATATCATTTACAATAAATAATATTTATATTGTTCAGTGGTATTATTTATCATGTAATAATCAGGTAACGCTGAACAATATAAATTAAACATTTTTGTATGATTTTTTAGACTCAAAAATGGTTACCTGATCTGACAAAGTAATATCACATATTAAATTTGACTTGATGTTGGTATGTACTGTGAATTACTACTTGATACAAAAATTATATGGGTAAGACTAGGTGGAATAAATTATTGTTGTTTGGTAGGAAGAAAGACAGTGAAGATATTACAGTGATCACAAATGATATTAATGATATTAGTCACATTAATGATGGTATGAACATCAACAATGATAACATGAAAACAGTAATTCGTACATGTTATAAAATTACAAATACACAACAGCATATCACCAATTATATTTTAGTTAGTAGTATTTGGGTAAATTGTATAGTCGAAATTTATGGTGATAATTATAGTGACAGTTATATTAACAAACCAAAGTTTATTCGATATAGTTATGAGACTATACCAACTTGGCTTAATTATATGACATTACCTGAAACAGTTGTGATTTATGGTACTGATAAACACTTAATACATGGAAGTAATACTTATCTCATGAAGTGTGAATTATTTTTGTACAGTCGTAAATATTACACTGTTAGTAGTATTAGTATACTGTCACATTTACCTGATAATTTTATTTACTATGACTCTGAACAAGAAACTATATTTCTAAATGTTAATGACATTGATCACCACATTCGTATATATGAAATATGTGAACATGGTAGTGATTGTGATTACATGTATGATAACATACCATTCAAATTTATCAAAAAGATTAATTACCAGTTGGCTACCAATTTATACTTAATTAAGTATAGCTATCAATAACAACAATTTACTTCCTCAGGAGGTAAAAATAATAGAATATGTTACCATTCATGCACATACACACACACATAATTACATACATGTAGTAATACATAATATAAACAATAATATTAGTTATGATGAGATAGCATATTTTATGATTACAAGTATAAACTATTACTAGTTATAGTTATATAATATTAAATATTGTTTTGGTATGTCAAACATATCAACACGTAAAAATTGTAATGTGTATAAACATAAAATCTGTTGATAACACAACTATTATTAATAACAGTACAATATAATTATATGTTGTAAAATTTTTATACCTTATATTTATTATTTTTGTATATATATACAACCACAATTGTACAATTACGAAGATTATAATTATAATCGTAACCATAAGTATGATTATATTCATATAATGTAATTATATAATAGTTACTTGGTAACTATTTATGTTAGTATATTCACATAAAATATTTGCATAATCATGGAATGATGGTAATGGTGATATTGGGGTGGGAGGGGTGAAGAGAGAGAGGAGGGGTGAAAGGAGAGAGGAGGGGTGAAAGGAGAGAAGGGAAGGGGATGAGATGAGTGAGTTAATTGTATTATTCGAGTAGATAATAATGGCAATTACATATTATTCGTGTATTTAACTCACCAAGAATAATATGTAATTGCCATTATTATACTCACAAATGTACTATCGTGAGACAGACAGATATGGGATTACGAGGAGTAGATTAATTACATGTTTTAGTATAAAATGTTGGTAATTATATGAAATACGTGTATCTAACTATTAACGATGATCATGTAATTACATGATCATAATTTAATAATATTATTGTTAATAACATTAATACCTACATGAGTATTTGTGGATTAACCGTTTACACAAATTTTGTGTGACTATTTTAGTATGATTACATGAGGATGGTGAGGATGAGGATGAGATAGTTGTAGTATTCGAGTATGCAATGTTGTCAATTACACAAAATAAGTGTAAGCCAAAAAGGCAAAGCTGCGATAAGTAACTCACCACAACTATTATGTAGGTATTAATATTATTAACAATAATATTGTTAATTATTAATTCCAACATAAAAACTATGGAATAATTAACAAAAAAATGCCGATTGGTAGTTTGAGCATAACATCATAATATATGTGTAATTGTCCGTCCACAATAATTATGTAATATATAATTATATCACAAAAGTATAAAAAGATTTTATGTTAACAATAATGTATTTAATACATTATATCATATAGTGAAATATTAAACACCTTTGAATTTTTACAGGTGAGAATCTCTTTTGGTCTGACATATTTTTTTCACTTGAACCAAAAAATTCTTGCCTGTAAAAGTTAAAGTAATATAACATATAGTTCACAATACAGTTAGTAGGTAATATACAGTATTATTAATTATAACATGAACTGTAGGATATAATCGGTAAATTATCTGTTGGCATCTTAAGTGTAATACCATAATATATGTGACAAGAGCAGCGGAGGCCAACCAACCACAATAATTATGTAGTTTTACCACACATCACTGTTGAATTATTAAATAGTTATTTTATGTATGAATTGTAATGTAATACCATAATATTTTGTGGTGTGTTTTGCTTACACAAATATTATGTAATTACACTAATATTAATATAGGATCATCTAATATCTATCCAAACATAGGATATATCATAGCTACCACAAATACACATACAGTTAAAATATTATTGATACAATCTTAGCTATAATGAGTCTCATATCTACATACGATACATAATGTTTATAGTTTGCCAGTCTCATGAATATATATATATGTATATGTTAAACATTAAAATTATTGTAGTTATAAGTATTTTACTGTTAGTCACAACATTATATTATGTTACATAATATAATTATATCATTACAACTTCACACTGAAATAGAAATAAAAATAGAAATATAATTATAATTATAATTATAATAATATTACCATACATGGTAACTAATATTTATAATCTATATTACGTACAATATTGGTATTTGCTGTATTGGTGATATACAACGCGTATGTATGTTACTATAATAAATGTTATATTGTATTACTTGTGTGATGCACGTAATATTATATTATTATTATTATGTTAACATGGCTTTGATTTGCATACACAAGACAAAAATGACAAAAGGTTATAACAATGTTTAGTTGTGATCAAATTAAACATAAGGAATGGAATTCTCAGGTCAGGGTGGTAAGGGGTTGAAGATTGTGAGCAATAATTGGTTGTCAACGATGCTGGGCCCGATCACATTACCGTTAGTTCCAACAATTCAAAGATTGTCGTATTGGATTAACATGTCTGGTGAAGATAAGGATTATGATACTTATCGTAAGGATCATGAACTATTGGCACCATATGTTCTTGGGCCCATGGCTTCAGCCAGTTCGTGGAAGTACACTCCTATCCTACATTTTGTTAATTGTAGTCAAGAGGAGTTTGCTCATGACATCAAACAAACCCAACTGATGATTGGTAATCATGTTGGCTTCTCCGACTTTGCTATTTTAATCCAAATTGCCAGGTATTATGGTGTTGAATCCAACTTCATTGCATACTTCATGAACTCTCTCAATAAGTGGCCATTTCTTGGACCAACACTATGGGGTCAAATTCCTTTAGCGCGCGATGGCACTGGTAAGGATGAGGAGACGTTAAACAAACGACTATCCCTGTTTAGGGATTCAGCTTATAATCACCTGTTTGCTATCTTCCCTGAAGGTGGTATTCGTCGTAATAAAAAGCTCAGACACCGTACTGTTGAAAAGAACGAAGATCATGGTATTTGCCTCCAATACATGAATTTCCCCAAAGTTAAGGGATTCACTAAACTGGTGCAAATCGTTGGTGATAAGATCGACAACTTGTATGAGTTTACATTATTCTACGAAAACAAGCGTAAGACTCTGTGGAATAACGTTCACGTCACTGTCACTAAGGTATGTAAAATCTCCGAGCTACCAACTTCACCCTCTGATTATTACGTAAGGAAACACTCACTGGTTATTGACGATACCAATCGTCTTCATTATGCTCATGAGGAATATCTGCTCAATCGCTTCTTGGCCATGGATGACAAGCTGAAGGATTACTACTCCAATCTACCCGAGGATGAAAGACCCACAATTGAGAATTTGTACAAGTGGCGTACCGCACCCATCCCCACCACATCTAGTGATGAAGATGAACCTAATTCAAACAATTAACAATTAACAATTAACAATTAACAATTAACAATTAACAATTAACAATTAACAATTAACAATTAACAATTAACAAT
>Ga0302300_1002133_pt1 | contig 10524 bp, 6 predicted proteins | sample III_Palsa_E1_1_FD_198756 | JGI IMG/M metagenome (GOLD analysis project Ga0302300, IMG submission 198756) | Peat permafrost microbial communities from Stordalen Mire near Abisko, Sweden - III_Palsa_E1_1 | ecosystem: Environmental > Terrestrial > Soil > Palsa > Peat permafrost | place: Sweden... | reverse complement strand
CCGGTGTCGGTGTCCACCGTCGTGTCGTTGGACTCCACCGAGCCGTACTTGAACACATAATCCTCGGCGTTGACAGTGGTGTTGTAAATGTCGCCGTAATCCACCACGCCCAGCACGGCATAGTCGCCGGTAGCGGTGAACTGGTTATCGTATTCGCCGATGCCGGTCTTCTTCTTGGCCGTGTCAGACCAGTTGGTATAGCCGTTGGCGTGCAGGTCGGTCCAGTTGGCCGTGATGATTCCGCTGCTGGCGCTGGTGATCTGCAGTGAAGCGATGTCGGCGTTGTTGCCTTCGAGCTCGACATCGCCGGTGACGGTGTCGACCACCAGTTCCAGCACCCCGTTGGCGGGTGGCGGGTTCACGGTGTCCGCCGGCGAAACCGTGCCGGTCAGGGTTTTTGCGGTGCTGGCGGTGGAAGCCTTAAACTTGGCCGCAGCATTAGCGGCACGCACCGTCGTGGGGGCTGAATCGAAGAAATTACTGAGCACGGCGTTCAGGTCGCTGATGTCGGTTTGTCCGGCGTAGTAGAAGTCGCCTGTGTCCCAGGTGCCGGGATTGCCGGAGAGGAAATTGCTCAGCACGATGTTCAGGTCGTTGATATCGACGGTGCCATCGAGATTGGCATCGCCGTAGATGGTGTATCTGACATAAGTCTGGCCGGCGGTGAGGCCCAGAGCGGCGATGGTGGTGCCGCTGGAATAACCCAGAGCCGTGAAGTGCCCGCCGTTGCTGGCGGGGATATTGTAGCTGGCGTTGGCGTTGACGCTGCTGATGCCGCCGGTGCCGTTCCAGGCGCCGCCGTTGTAGCCGTTGATCAGGTATTGGCGGATCGTGTTGCTGGGGGTGCTGGTAATCAGATAGCTGTTAGCCAGATCGAATTGGCCCGAGCCGTTGAGCGTCAGCGTGGAAACAGAATTGGTGACGTTGTTGCTGGAGACGCCGGTGGCGATGGCGGCCAAGGCGCCGCTATTGACCGTGAGCGTGTTGCCAACAGAGAGCGGTCCGGTTTCTCCACCCGTGGGACCGACCAGCAGCGTGCCGCCGTTGACATTGATGTTGCCGCCGATGCTGAAGCCGCCGGACTGCGCCAGTTGCAGCGTGCCGGAGTTGGTGCCTTTGGTGAGATCGCCGCTGCCGCCGAAGGAGCCGGTGAGGGTCAGCACGTTGGTGCCGGTGGCGTCGATGATGTTCGAGGCGCCATTAAGATTGATCGTTCTCGCGGAGGTGAAGGTACCGGTGCTCAACAGCGTGCCACTGACCCCTGTGTTGAAATACCCTGCGTTGAGATACACCGGACCACTTGAGTTGCCGAGATCACCGTCGGCAGAAACGCTCAGCGTGCCGCCGTCGATGGACGTACCGTTGAGGTAACTGTTGCTGGCATTACCGAGAACCAAAGTGCCGGTATTGGTCCCCTTAGTAAGACCCTGTGAAGTGCTACCGCTGACGATCCCGTTCAAAGTTACGACGTTCGTGCCGGTCACGTCGATGAGGTCCGTACCGGTACCGGAAAGGATGATGGGTCGGCTGGCAGAGGTAAAGCTTCCACTGCTAATGAGGTTGCCATTAGCAATCGAGGGGCCGATGGTGACGGATGAAGTGCCGGCTCCGAGGTCGCTGTCGGCGTTGATATTGACTGTTGAGCCGCCCTCGATTTGAAAACCGCCAGTGAAGCTATTGCTGGCATTCGCGAGCGTCACGCTGAGTCCCGCCTTACTGAGAAACGAACCGGTGCCGCTGATCAAATCGTTAAAGATGAACGAATTGCCCACCACCGCGTTGTTAGCTTGCAGGGTTACCAGACCACTGAGACTGAGGGTAGAGGCATTGGTGCCCGCAAGGCCCCAGATTTCGCTTGAACCAAGATTGATGTTGTCGGTGTAGGTGTGGCCATTTACTGATATCGGGCCGCTGAGGGTCAAGCTGCGAAGATTCGTCCCGGCGTCCGTCGCGAAGAACCCGGCACCCGTAGCGTTGATCGTGTTGGCAATAGTCTGATTGCCGTTAATGGGTTCAAGAATAATGGGTGTGTTGCTGTTTGTGCTTAACGTTATGGTTCCTTTACCAAACGGCCCGGACACAATGTTGCCGCCGGACACAACCGAGCTGATGGGCAATTCCCATACCTGTTGGCTGCCGTTGGCCCCCGAAGAGACAGTGATGGCGTCGCTAAAAGTGCTGGCGTCATTGAAAATGATAACGCCACCGCCGCCTGTCGCGGGGGTGGCCACAATGGCGAGGGTGCCCACAGCGGTCGCGGAGGCGTCCTGGATCACGTCATTGAGAAAGAGGTTGGCCGCGTTGCTCATCGCAATCGTGGTGGTTTGGTTGCTGGAAGTTGGCAACGTCCATGTCGAGGCACTGGTGCCGCCAATACTGAGGGAGTTGGTGCCACTGAAATTAAGGGCGAGCGTGCGACCGGCAGTGCCCATGGTAATTGGGCCGCTAAAAGTGAGGTTATGGACCCCGGCGAGCGGGTCGGCGTTGGCACCACTCGTTGGAGCGCTAAGGACCGTCATCCCAAAAAGCATGTTGATCGGATTGGCCACAGTCTGATCGCCGCCAACGGCTTCAAAAAACGAGTTGGTAGAGCTGTTGGCAAGCGCGATCCCGGTACCGAATGGGCCGGAAACGATGCTCGCGCCGGACATAACTGAACTGGAACCAATCTGGATGATCGTGTTGTTGCCGGAAGTAAGATTGGTGACACCGGAGTAAGTGCTCTGGCCGGTGAAGCGGATAGTTCCGTTGCTGGACCAGGTGATGCCAGCCGAGCCGGTGCCGGTAATGTTCCCATTGATCAGCGTATAAGTGTTGGCGGCGGCGCTAATTGTCAGCGCATTGGTAGCGTTGCCAGTCAGAGCGATGTTACCGTTAATGGTCAGGCCTGCCGCGGTTGTATTTGTGTCATTGTTGGTGATTGTGAAATTGCCGAGGGTCTGAATATTCGCTGTGATGGTTTGAGAGGTGACAGTGGCAGTGTTGGTGCTAACGGTGATAGCGCCACTGGCGTCGAAAATGAACGTGTCGTTGGTGCCGCCGAGGTTATATGAGGCAAGTGTGCCGTTAGAGCCGCTGAACAAAATGGTGTTGATTGCCTGCGTCCCGCCGCCGAGGCTGATGCTCGTATTGCCATTGCCAGCGCTGTTGAACTGCGCCTGGTAGCCCGTTGTTGGGACACCATTGTCCCAGTTGGCGTCGCCCCATATGCTGTCCGTAGCGCCCGTCCAATCGGTGTTGGTCACAGCCCGCGCCATGGGGCTGGCGGCCAGCACGGCGATAGAGAGATATCCTAATTTGCGATAGGAACTCTTTTGACGCCGAGAAGACTTAACCGAGGAATGGATTCGACGCGCGGAAACGTTTGTATCTCTCGACATTCTCCACCTCAAAAAAAACAGAATTGAATTCAGGGGGCGCCTAGCTAAGGTGCCACCCTTACTGCCCAGCAAAACATAACAATCGCCGCGCCCGCCGCGGCTCTGTTGCCGGCAAGGTATCAATCTTAACGAACGAGTTCAAACAAATTCTTTGACAAAAACGTTCGTTATCGAATATTTGGAGGTTAGGGTGTTAATATGGGGAAATTTGACGACACACTATTTTTACAAGAAGGATTCTCCATCAGTCCACACTGAACCGGTTGCATGAAATTGCCGCAAGGGCTGAGTCCCGCTTTTCCAATAGCCTTTTGTTTATCTGTCAGGAGGGGGTTATTATCCCGGCAACCCATGAATATCGTTATTAAGGAAAATCGTGCGGATTTAGGGGTCGCCAGCGCCCGTCTTGGCGCGGAAATGCTTCGGAAGGTTCTCGCGGCCCGTGCCGAGGCCAACATCATTGTCGCTACGGGAAGTTCTCAGTTTGAGACACTTGGGGCGCTTGTCCACGAGCCAAACATCCGCTGGGATCGGGTAACCGCTTTTCATCTCGATGAATATGTCGGGCTGCCGATCACGCATCCAGCGAGCTTTCGGCTCTATTTGTGGGAACGCTTCGTCAAGCATTTGCCGCTGCCGCTGAAGATGTTTTATTATGTTAATGGAGACGCGCCAGACCCCCACGCCGAATGCCGGCGGCTGGGCGGATTGATACGAGAGCGAAACATCGACGTCGCATTCATTGGAATCGGTGAGAACGGGCACATCGCTTTCAACGATCCGCCGGCCGACTTCGAGACCGAGGACCCGTTTCCCACGCTCAATGATGTGCCGCGCCAGGCGATTTCAATGAGCGTGAAGCAAATCATCAAGAGCAGCGCGATCGTCTGCACCGTCCCGGATCAGCGCAAGGCCGAGGCGGTGCGAAACAGCATGGAGGGTCCGGTGACCCCAAGCGTTCCCGCTTCCATTTTGCAGAAGCACCAGAACTGCATGCTCATGATCGACAAAGCGGCGGCGTCGCTACTGGGGCCGGGGAGCGGGCGGTGAATTCCGTCGACAGGGGTTACGTCGATTTGCAAGTCAACGGCTACGGCGGCGTTGACTTTAACAGCGATGACCTGTCTGCCGAAGAACTGCAGCGCGCTTGCCTGGCTCTGCGAGCAGATGGTGTCGCGGCGATCCTCGCCACCATTATCACTGAAGACATCGCGGTGATGTGCCGGCGGTTGAACCGCCTTGTTATGCTGCGCGACGGCGATCCGCTTGCACGCCAGATCATCGCCGGCATTCATATCGAAGGACCGTTTCTTAACGAAACCGACGGTTATCGTGGCGCGCACCCCGCTGACGCCATCCGACCAGCCGATGTTGATCTCATGCAGCGCCTGCTCGATGCGGCAGGGGGGCTGGCTCGATTGGTGACGCTTGCTCCGGAACGTGATGCCGATTGCCGGGTGATTAAGCTACTGGAGCGCGCTGGAATCACCGTCTCCGCAGGCCACTGCAATCCGACCCTCGACGAATTGACCGCCGCCATGGATGCCGGGCTGACGATGTTCACACATCTCGGAAACGCCTGCCCCGCGCAGTTGCCTCGGCATGACAATATCATCCAGCGCGTCCTGTCATGCAGTGATCGGCTGACGATTTGCTTTATCGCCGACGGTATCCACGTTCCGCTGATGGCGCTGGGGAATTATCTGCGCTCTGCCGGCATTGACCGTGGCGTAGTGGTTTCCGATACGATGGCCGCCGCCGGCCTGGGGCCCGGGCGTTACCGGCTGTCGCGATGGGAAGTCGCCGTCGGCGACGATCTGGCGGCCCGGGCTCCGGATGGGTCTCATCTCCTGGGAGCGGCCATGAGCCTTCGCCGTGCCGAGAAAAACCTGCGGGAAGGGCTGAATCTTTCGGAGAGCGAGTGCCAAGCGCTGTTGGCTGATAATCCTCGTAAAGCTGTGGGGATCGCGTAAAACTTTGTTGCTTCATGTGATACGGAAGGACAAAGCGTTAGACTTAGTTGCGATTATTTAGCGAATATTGGGCACATAAAGATTATCAAACGATCAGGATTTCGTTGTGTTCTAGACGTCAATGGTTATCCTATTATTGGGTCAGAGGCCGTTTTGGTTCGTTACCCCGGGAGCCGGCATGTCCAGGGCCAGACAAAACAGGAAAACCTCGCGTGGATTCACGTTGGTGGAACTGCTCGTCGTCATCGGGATCATCGCTGTCTTAATCAGCATCCTGCTTCCCGCTCTCAATCGGGCGCGAAAAGCGTCTGCCAAGATCAAATGCGCCTCAAACTTGCGGCAATTTTACATGGCGGATTTGGTCTATGTGCAGGATACCAAGGGCTGGCACCTGCCGGGCTACTGGGGCCAGGACAGTGGCAACAATATATATGCCCGCACATGGCCCGGCATCGAAGAATTTCGTGACGGCACGGCCAACCCCATCATCGACACCTCCAGTAACAATCCCAACGGCGACAATATCTTCTGCTACGTTCTCCAAAAATGGTATTGCCCTATGGCACAGCGCGGCATCACAACCTATGTCGACAATGAAACGGGGCTGACGCTTGTCCCCATGAATTACAGCTACGGCATGAATGTCGAAGGCGTGGACCTGGGGGCCAATCTCAACGCTGCCCTAGCCTCCTACGCCGACGACTCGCAGGCGCCGGCGGGTTCGGTCAACTGGGGTTTCCACGGTTACACAGTTTCTAACGTTCGAAGGCCAGCCATTAAGCTCATGTTCACTGATGCGAGCTCGGTTGTCGTCAACGAGACGGGTTCGGGCGTCTCACCCGGCTGGAATGGAAAGATCAGCAATTACGATCAAGCGGGTGATCGCGTAACAGCCGGTGCGTACGACACCAACCGTACCACGGCTTGGCGCCATGACGGAACCGCCAACGTCTGCTTCTTCGACGGCCACGTCGACTCGCTTCGTAAGGATCAGATTTACAATACCGACTCTTCGGGCAACATCGTGGGCAACGATACCTTGTGGCAACCCTTGGTAGATAATTAAACCTTTCTTGATCGTGTCGTATTTCTCCGTTGAACTCGGATCAATCTCATTTGGCCGATGATGGCTTGGCCGGGCCACTCCCATTGCAGACTTCCCGTCGCTTCATGTCGGTTGACGCCCTGCGCGGGTTCGACATGTTCTGGATCGTCGGCGGGGATCACCTGATTCGTTCGCTCCAGAAAGTGCATGACTGCACGACGACCAGACAGCTTGCGACCCAGATGGAGCATTGCCAGTGGGCGGGATTCCACTTCTATGATCTGATCTTCCCGCTGTTTGTCTGGATCGTCGGCGTGGCGATTCCCTTTTCAATTCCAGGATTAATTGAGCGACAGGGGTTGGCCGGCGCCATTCGCCGCATCATCGTGCGGTCAATGCTGCTTTTTGTCCTGGGCATTTTGTACATGGGCGGCGTCAGCAATGGTTTCCAAAACGTCTATCTAGCCGGCGTGCTGCAGCGGATCGCCGTAGCGTATTTCTTCGCCGCGCTGCTGTTTTGCTTCTTTCGTCCAAGTTCTTTGGCAGTGTGGGCGGTCGTCCTGCTCGTCGGGTATTGGGCTCTGCTCACGTTCGTGCCGGTGCCGGGCATTGGGCCGGCGTCCTACGCTCAGGGGAAGAACCTGGCTTACTACATCGATCAGCGCTGGCTGCCGGGCCGGAAGTTTGAGGGGACGCTCCTGAGCACCATGCCGGCGGTGGCCAATTGCCTGCTCGGCATCTTCGCCGGACTGTTGTTGAAGGATGAAAAACACACCGACTCGGCGAAAGTTGGTTACCTTCTACTCGGCGGCGCGATCTCCCTGGCAATCGGCCTGCTATGGGCCATGCGGTTCCCCATCATCAAGCTTCTCTGGACATCGAGCTACGTCCTGGTCTCCTGCGGCATCGCGGCGATCCTGCTGGCCATATTCCATCTCATCATCGAAGTCCGGCGATGGCGGCGCTGGGCCATGCCATTTGTCTGGATTGGCATGAACGCCATTACGATCTATCTCATCGCGGCCGTTGCCGATTTTCAAAAACTCGCGCTTCGCTTCGTAGGCGGCGATGTCGGCAAATGGCTTGGAAATTGTGCGGAGTTCACGCGATCAGCCGTGGCGTTGCTACTGGTATACTGTTTGGCACACTTTCTCTACCGCCGGCGGATTTTCCTGCGGTTGTGATCGGACCGATGAAGAAAAATGAACCACGAAGCACACGAAGAGATTTTTCAACGGGATGAGCGAACTCGCTGGTCGCAGGGAAGATCTCACGCAGAGCCGCAAAGATAAAATAATATATAATTCTCTGCGACTCCGCGCCTCTGCGTGAGATTCTGCGGTTCCAATTCCCCCCAGGCGGAACGTACTACAAATTCATCGCGGCGATTCGTGCGGCGGCATCCTGCTTGACGTTCTTGTAAAGCGAGTTGCCGTGAGCGTCGATGGCGACAATCAGCGGGCCAAAGTTTTTGACGCGAAACTTCCAAAGGCATTCGGGCATCAGGTCTTCCCACCAGACTTCTTCGATTTCCTCGATCTGCACCGTTTCAAGCGCCGCCGCCCCGCCGACGATAGCCAGGTAAACGCCGCCATGTTGCTGCATGGCTTCGACGGTATCTTGCAGGAACCCACCTTTGCCGACCATGGCCCGAACGCCGTATTGGGTAATCAGCCCCGGAAAAAAGCGGTTCATGCGCGTCGAGGTGGTCGTGCCGATGCAGACCTTTTCGTATTTCCCATTCGGCAGCTTTTTGACGCCCGGCGCAGTGTGAATGCAGACAGCCCCCGTCAAATCGGTCGGCGGCGGGATACCCTCATCGAAAATGCGGATCTGGGTTGCATCGCGGATGCCATAGATATGGCCGTTGATGTAAACGGTGTCCTGAAGTTGCAGCTTGCGAATGACATCTTCCGTCAACGGTGTTTGCAGGGTGATTTCAGCCATTTTCTACATCCGTTCTGAATCTCACGCGGAGGCGCAGAAGCGCAAAGTAAAATAAGTTCTCTGCGTCTTTGCGCCTCTGCGTGAGCTTAATTGCTGAAGGCAATATTGCCATTTCCATCAATCGTGGCACAAGCCCGTTCGCCGCGCCAGCATTGCATGTTCACCGCAACCGGAAGCTGAGAAATGTGCGTGTGAGCCCATTCAATATGGACGGCCATAGCCGTGGTGACGCCGCCGAGACCTTGCGGACCGATGCCGGTCTGGTTGATCAGATCGAGCAGTTCATTCTCCAACTGCGCCACCATCGGATCGGCGTTATGCGTGCCGACTATGCGAAAGCAACTTGCCTCCTTGGCCAATGCGGCGGCGACGTCGCTGGTTCCGCCGAGCCCTATCCCCACAATGGTCGGCGGACACGGGTTAGCACCGGAATCGAACACGCACTCCAGCACGAATTTTTTCACCGCCCGCATCCCATCGGCCGGCTTGAGCATGCGCAGGAAACTCATGTTTTCCGATCCTGAACCCTTCGGAGCCATCCAGATTTCCAGTTTGTCGGAATCCGCAACGAAATCAACTTTGATAATCGGAATGCCTTGGCCGGTGTTGGTCTGCGTGTTCTTGCGAGTGATCGGATGCACCGTGCTCGACCGCAGCGGATGTTCGCGCGTCGCCCGTTCGGCACCGATTTTGATGCGCTTCTTCACTTCGACCATATCCAACGGCTCGGCCGCACCGTGGAATTTGAAATGCTGCCCGACCAGAACCTTGTAAATCGGCAAGCCCGTGTCCTGACACACCATCATGTCCTTCTCGTCCGCCAGCTCGACATTCTTCAGGACCGTGAGCATGATCTTCGACGCCGTGGCTTCTCCTGCGCTGATCTCCGCGTCATAACCCTTTTGCAGTGCCGCCCGGACATCGCTCGGAATGTCCTTCAGCGCCCGGATGTAAAGGTCGCGGCAGGCTTCTTCGATTGTGTCGTAGATCGTTGCGGTGCCAGTTGTACTCATGTGATACTCGTCAAACAGCGGCCCCTTGCATCTCCGGCGGCGTCAGGCGCGTGAACTTCACCGGCGTGTCCCACACCTTCAACTCACCGTTCTCCGGTTTGATGCAGATATTCTTGAGCCATTTTACGTCTTTTTCGGGGAAATCGGAACGATAATGCGCCCCGCGCGATTCCTCACGGATTAGTGAGCTTTTGGCGATCATTTCGGCGATCCGGGCCAGGTTTTCCGTGTTAATCGCCTCATTCCATGCGGCATTAAAAATCGCCGAGCCGGCGCCCTTGGCCGTGGTGATCTTCTGCCGCACGTCCTGAATCTCCGGAATCGCGGCGGAAAGATCGGGACCATTGCGAACCACGCCCACCTTTCGCCACATCGTGTGTTCAAGTTGTGTCCGCAGTACGAACGGATTTGGCCCGCTATTTCGCTCAAGCGGCTCGGTCCACCGCCGACAGATTTCCTTGATCCGTGCCGCCGACACTTTCGTCGGAGTTTTGCCCGATACATATGGAGCCATCGCATCACCGGCCCGGGCCCCGAACACAATCGAATCAGCCACGCCATTGCCGCCGAGGCGGTTGCCGCCGTGGACGCCGCCCGCATCTTCACCGGCTGCGAACAGACCATCGATCCCGGTTCTGCCATCGACATCAATCTTGATCCCCCCCATGTGATAATGCGCGCTCGGCGAAACCTCCACCCGTGAGTGCAGCAAATCAAAACCATATTCCCGGCACCGATCCACCATGCCGCGGAAATTGTCGAGCAGGAATTTGTCCCCCATGTGCGTGGCATCGATCAGGACGCCGCCGCTAGGCGTGCCCCGGCCGGCCATGATTTCCATATAGCTGCACCGTGAGACAATATCCCGTGTGGCCCGCTCCAGTTTGTCCGGAGCATACTTTTCCATGTAGCGTTCCCCCTGGGCATTGAACAGCCGAGCGCCGGCGCCGCGCAATCCTTCTTCCAAAAGCCCGCCCGTGGCCATCGACTTGCCCACCAGCAAACCCGTCGGGTGAAACTGCATCATCTCCATGTCGATAAATTCAGCCCCGACTCGGTACGCCATCGCCTGGCCATCGGCGGCTTTTTCGAGGCTTGGCGAGGAGATTTCATACATCGTCGCCCCCGCCCCGGTCGCCAGCAGCGTGGCCGAAGCGCGGGCCGCA
>Ga0302300_1002130_pt1 | contig 10532 bp, 5 predicted proteins | sample III_Palsa_E1_1_FD_198756 | JGI IMG/M metagenome (GOLD analysis project Ga0302300, IMG submission 198756) | Peat permafrost microbial communities from Stordalen Mire near Abisko, Sweden - III_Palsa_E1_1 | ecosystem: Environmental > Terrestrial > Soil > Palsa > Peat permafrost | place: Sweden... | reverse complement strand
TATGATTACATAATATTCGTGTAAGCCATTTGTGAGCCCAAGGTTCACAAGTAACGAGCTGCGACAAGCGACAAACGTAGTAACAAGCGCTAAGCAACTCACCACGGTGATCTTGTATATAATACGTTAATGTTATAACATTAACGTAAAAAATAAATAATTACATTTATATATGATGTTGGTAATAAATTGGACACAGTAATGTATAAGCAATATATATATATATATATTAAATCGATATCACAAGATTTTCGTCGAAAATCTTAAACGATGTTTGACATTAAACTAATATTGTTTTCAATGACAAAGACACAAAATTTTAACATTAAAATACTGTTAAAATTCGTTTAAGATTTTCGACAAACTGTTGTCTGGATTAATATAAATTAACATTTATGAATGTATCTGTCTTTGATATATAGTATATATAAATGTAATTATTACATAAAATCTGTGTAAACAACCACAGATATCATAGGATGATGCATGTATAATTACAATGGTTAATTGTATAAACGAATATTATGTAATTATACTTTATTCTGTTAGTATTGTAGTTACATATTAAAGTATAATTACATAATATTCGTTTATACAATTAACCGCGAGTATTATGTAAACATATTTATATGATTACATATTTACTTTATAATATTACATAATACTCGTGGTTAGTTGAATACACAAATATTATGTAATTATTAACAACAATACTTTAATCCTGCATCGTTAACTACTTATTCTTGTTCTTTGTCTTTTATCTTCTACATTATACATATTGAAATTTGTCATGTAGTATAACTTATTGCTCAAGTAATAATGGAACAAAGAATATAGAGTACAAGAAGAATCATCGTATGATACAATAACATTATTACATAACAAATAAAAATAAAGGTAGTATGTATAATACTTATAACAGCACATATACAATTTAATTTAGTGTAGGGTAGTTCTATCCTCATTACATACTAAAGAATATCTATACTTTACTATTTACAGGTCAGACAATGTTTGGTCTGGTTTTTACCAAAAAAACACCAAACCAAACATTACTTGTGAGATTAATAGTAGATAATATATATATATATATAACTATAACGTTTAGTAAGTATAAAATGGTTTTATACTAAAACAATATATTCAATATATTACATTGTATAGTTGAGTATTAGTTACCTTTAAAATTACAGGTAATTTTCGGCTTGGTATTTTTTGGTAAAAACCAATCCAAATATCTTTTGAACGGTAAATAGTAAAGTATAGATATTCTTTAGTATGTAATGAGGATAAAACTACCCTACACTAAATTAAATTTGTTATTTGTTATTATGTTTGTAACAAATAACAAATTTAATGTATACAACTACATATAATTCGTGTATACAACTCACCACGGCCATTATGTGGTAATACAAACATAATTAAATAATTACTTGTAGTAATTATACTCACATCATTACAAAATATTTGTGACAAGCGCAGCGGGAGTTGTTTAGCGCAGCTTACCTTAGGTTTACACAAATTTTATGTAGTTACAGATAATAATCTTACACTTTGCACATTCAACATATTTCAACACATAAAACATTGTAGCTATTATAAATTGTTTAATATTGTTATGTAACATATATAATATTGAGTATACAATGTGGTATATAACATGGTATATTTTATAACTCTAGGTATGGAGCATGTAGTTATAGATACGTCAATAACAAAATTCATGACAGGTAAAATAAAACAGGGTATTAATTACTATACGGTATACACTGTAATCTATCAGTATATTAGAATTCCAGGTAAATTTGTTTGGTTTAGCGCAGCTCATCTTCGATTTACAAATTTTGGTGTAAAAATACATCATACCAAAAAATCCTGTACAAAACAAGTATCAAAACTCTTAACCATATATTATATCACAGTAACATATAAAATTGGAGTTTTAATGATATTACGTTTGTATAATACAATATCAAGAGTATTAAACATGTAAATACTAAATTTAGTGCCTGATTAATATCATTATATGTATCATATAACATACTTATATCCATTTACTAACTATTATAAATAGTTAACCTTCCATATTTTACATAGTGTAAAATACAATATAGTGAGAATTTAATATTTTCACTATAACATGTATTTTACAACATTACTGTTACAACAAATTAAAACATTCTACTACATATTGTAGTAGAAAAGTTGCCGGTTAAGACTAATGTTAATTATAATACCTTGATAAATTACATAAATACATATATAAAATAATTATAAGTATAGTTCTAATAACATACATATCATTACAAATATAAATACAATTACACGAATATTATGTAATAACACTTATGTGAAATGAAGCTAATCTTTGATGAAACGCAGCTAACTTTTGGTGAATCGAAGATCATCTATGTTAAATGACCAAATACAAGTGTATGATATATTTTTATCATTATAAGTATATGTATAATTACATAAAATTCGTGTGATTAATCATCCACAAATATTATATAGTTATCTTCGTATTCTTACATAATATTTGTGGATGATTAATCACACGAATTTTATGTAATTATATTTCATACATCATAATTACGTAAAATCCATGTTTCTAATTGATCATGAAGATCATGTGGATATACTGTTGTAAAACAACCATTATCTTTGTATACCTGAGAGTCACAAAACTATTTTGGATAAAGACAAGTGCAATTACATAATATTTGTGTAAGCCATTCGTGAGACTTAGTCTTTTCACTACGTTTATCACAAGTAGCAAGCTGCGCTAAACAATTAACCACAGTAATTTTGTGATAATACAAATATTGTTACATAGTAATTATTTAATTATACTTATATTGACACATTATCATTGTAGTTATTTATATGTATATATATATATGTATTTTATGTAATTACAAGTATAAACATATAGTTATACTTGTAATTACAAATTCAGCGAATTTCACCTGCTGTTTACCAGAGGTTATATGCTCTTTATATAAGTGCAATTACATAATATTTGTGTAAGCCATTCGTGAGACTTAGTCTCACAAGTAGCAAAGTTGCGCTAAGCAACTAACCACAAATATTATGTGTAATATAAGTATATTAACATCGTTAACTATTTACTTGTAGTAATAATTTGTTTTCTGGGAAAACAAACATCGTCATAACAAATAAAAATACATACAGTTTAATGTATTACGATTATGTATAAGTATGTCTTTGATATATCAAAGACATACTTATATGTTAAACACATATTTATACACCAAATTATATTAACATATAGTGTGTATTACTAAACAAAAATATACTTAGTATACTTTGACAACACACAAAATATAATATTAATATGTATAACAGTTATACATACAAAGTTTAGAAGTAAAAAAGTAGAGGAAAAGAAAGAAGGAATGAGAGATTCTGGTAGTATTTGAATACATCTGAGTAAATTGGGAAGGTCGAGAATTTGTTGGGTAAAATTGGTATCATCGGTGCAGACTTGTGTATCTATGTGGACCAATAATTGTTGAGATACCAGGATTATGGTAGAGTCATAATAATAATAACTATATACTAAATATATTTATATGAACATTAAACACTCCAAATTATTCTCGACTCACCTATCTACACACGTCTACACCGATGATACCAAACTTCCCCGATAAAAATATCCTCGATGATATTCGGATATTCCCAACTGTTCCTACCCCAGCCTATACATACCCGACAATTTTGTCACCTCTTCCATACATTCATAAATATGTATCAACAAACATTTGTATCGAAAATCTTGAACGATTTAAAACATTAAAATACTGTCAAAAATGGTGACAATGGATGACAAAAATACTGTATTTTAATGTTTTAAATCGTTCAAGATTTTCGATACAAATGTTTCGTTAATAAAATTGTAGGTAATAAAATATGTTGTGAATAATATAACTTCCACATAGTGGCATGTTAACATGCAATATATTAGATATAAATGTAATTTTAACCATTATTATACCTTAAAGTAAGATATAGCATATTCACAATGATACCTGCATTCTCACATATTGTTTGTGATTAATTGCTTAGCGCAGCTATACTCTAAAGAGAAATGCCTTCGGCTTACACAGGTATTGTGTAGTTATATACTATAGTAAAGTTAGTAACTATTTATTTGTAGTGATACAATCGGTTAACATTAAAGTTTTATATGTGTACAATTACATAATATTTATGGTGAATTGCTTAGCGCAGATTGCTACTTGTGAGACTTAGTCTCACAAATGGCTTACACAAATATTATGTAATTGTACACATATACTTAAAGTTAATCATTTATATATTCTTAACATTATAATAGTAAACTATTTACTATTAATTTATTATACTAGTATTATTACAGTAAATCTGTGTAATCAACTAACCACAGTAATCACGCAATGATATGAGTATAATACTCATTTGTACTAACATCCAATTACATAATTGTTGTGGTTAAATTGCATACACAAATTGCATGTAGTTATCTGAATATACAAACACCATATAACTGTTAATTACATAACTCTCATATATCAATTTAATATGTATGTATACCTGAGTAATTATAAAGTAGGATAAGATATCCCACTATATATTATAGTGAGTATAAAAGAGTTTTATACTAAAATAATGTATCGAATACACTATATAAATTAGTATATATATTACTTATCTTTACTTTTACAAGTGATAAGAATCTTAGTATAACGTATTTCTTGTTTATACCGAAAATACAAAAATGCACCTCTACACCGTGAATATTAAAGCAGCAGTTATAATCATAATAACATATGCAACATCCACAACTTTAAAAACTTAATGTTGTATTATTACATGCAATCTGTGCATACAATTATCCACAGTAATCATGTGATGATACAAGTGTTATTACACAAATAATTATTTATTAGTATTCGTATTAATAAATAATAGTCATGTAATTATTAGAGGTAATAACTCAGATGAATCCACATATTATACTTGTACAACTACATATTCATTGTGGTTGGTTACTTACACGTATTTTATGTAATTGTCTGTGGTTTCGACGTATATCTACACAATTATATGATCGGAGAATGCAAATTGTGAACCCGAGGTTCACAAACATGAGATAGACTGCATTAAAGTGAAGATATGCTGTGCCAATCATATTTGGTGATTTTCTTAAACGCAAAAATGTTTATAACACATGTCGTTAATATAACAATAAAGTTACATCACAACTATATATTTTTAACTGTCACTGAATTTTAAGAAAATCGCCAAATATGTCAAACATATTTTGTTAGAATAATACGAGTATTTGTGTGTATAAATGACTTATGTAAATATTTATTAACATGGGGGGGGAGGGGGTCTTAACTTCCCAATCATATTCTACTACACATACTCACTATTAATACTTATATTACCATGATATATTAGTGAATAGTTGTTTACATGGATATTATGTAACTATTCTCATATATATATACTAATATTGTTAAACAAAACAATGTTAAACAAAACAATGTTAAACAAAACAATGTTAAACAAAACAATGTTAAACAAAACAATATATTATGTTTGGATGTAAATTATACTAGGGTTGACTGAGTCAACCCCTTTTAAATTATCACATACATAACATACACAATCTATGTGAATGATTCACAGACAGTGTTACTGCTGTAGATCCTATTGGGTTACTTGGATAGCTTTTGCTAATACATGTTTGAGACAGTATTCACATAAGATTGTGTGTGTCATGTATAACTCATATAAATAATATTTTGTATATTATGTAGTTTATCTAGGTGTAATTACATAATATACATGTAGGCAACTCAACCACAATGATCATGTAATATTCTTTGTTTTGACATATTTTTGGTATAGTTTAAAAATACATTGTACCAAAAATTCCCTGTATATTCAAAGGTTTATAATATCCCGCTATAATGAATAGTAAGTATAAAACCATATTACACTATAATGTATAAGTATATGCTAAGTGTAATTACACAATATACGCGTAACCAACTATCCACATCAATTACATAATTATTACAGTATGTTACTTAAATAATTATTCAATTATATTTATGTAATCTATATGATGATTGTGGTTGGTTGTTTACACGAATTACACATAGTTGCATACTTTAAAATACATTGCTATTTAACATTTCTCTTGTAGTTGTTGTAGTTTCTGTAATGATATGAGACCCACTACATAATATCCGTGACAAGCGCAGCGGAGGCAACTTGCCACAACTATTATGTGATGATATGTAGTTACACCATAAAATAACTATGTAGTTATATAAGTATTATCACATTAATATAACTTGTCATTACCATTAATAATTACGTAAAATCCGTGTAAACCGAAGGTATACCTGCAGTCTGAGGTATACCTTCGGTTTACACGGATTTTACGTAATCATCCTAGAATTCACACTACTTACTAATTGTTTTTATAGTGAATGAATGTGTTGAATACACTATATGTTATAGTGTCATATTATTTTGATCTATTTTTAAACCATACCAAAAAATATATGTATTTACATTTAAATATTATGTTAGTAATAAAAGTAAAGTATACTACACTCGTTGAATGAATAAAATATTTAAATATATGACGTATATTTATTACAATAACTAGGTAAGTTATTTTAGTGTGAGTTTACAAATCCGACTTGTAAAATATTGTATTAATTGGTGAGTACCAGAGTACCAGATTTAGTATATGGGTCCCCAGATCCAGGTACTCCAGGATCTGCATAATGATCACCACCTATAGTTATGTTTAAAATGTCTCCATTATCATAATGGACAAAAACCGTATTATCTCCAATGAAGATAGTTCTTTCAACTTCGTCCTTAAATGGAACAAGATTAATACCTGTCATTGGTGCATAAGGGAATCCATTAACTTCGTAGTCACCCATGTAACTTGCGGGTCTGGTCATATCGAAGTTAGTATCTGTTTTAACTTTCGGTAATTTTGGCATTTGGTACTTGTTAATAGTAGATTTGATGAGTCTATTAACCGTACCCGATGCCCACATATAAGACTCAGAGAATGTAGTCTTAATTTTCGGGTCAATACTATTTTGGTAATGGATGATATTCAAATTACCATCTTCTTTAAATTCAAAGTAATGATGGAACTGCCCATTTTTATCTTTCGCTGGACCCCAAGTAGTTCTAATTTCGTGTCGTTTGACTCCGCTATGAGGAAGATATGTTGTAATGCTAATTCCATGTTCGTAATCGTTATCCACGAACCGTATTGGTTTGTATTCAGGTATAAATGTTGTATAAGTACTCAGTAACTCCCTCACATTAATTTTATAAGGGATAGTTGCAATATCTAAATTATGATAAAACATATCGATATGTTCAAGTTTGTTGTTAACATAGGTATACATATCAGACAAACCATGACCTATAGGTAGCAGAATGAGGAATTTGCTCTCAACCATATTATCAGATAATATAGTACATATGAACTCAGTAAGTTCACCTTGTTTGTTGTATTTCTCAAGTACATATGGACCATATAATCTACCAGTGATTAAATTACAGGTTAACTCACATGCTAAATATTCATCATTGTTTTCATTATCATCATTACTGTAACCAAGTAATACGAGTTGTCCTTCCTTGTTTATATCACCTATTAACTCATAATTGTTAATATCTTTAAATTCATGTTGGAGTTGTGGTATAATTATCATCTTCATATATTTGTTACTATTTACAGTATCCATATTAGTGAATGTACCTGTCCATTTAATACCAACCCTTCCAGTATTTTTCTTCTTTGCCCTACTAATCATTTTAACCCTACAGTCATTCAAACAATTTATTCAGTTATCGAATATTATCATGTTGTAGTATGAGATACTACAGCAACATTTTAACCCAAAATTTGTTTATAATTAAATTGTAAACTGGTGTAAAAGATATAACATATATAAATATTATATTACAATACATTAATGTGTATAATATACAGTATATTATATATGTCACACAGTTTTATCCCATGTATATCCAAAATATGATAACTAACATTGATAGTATCATTCACACACACAAAATAACTGTGTTATTTAATTATTGCAATAACAATATGTAATATACCAATATATACACAAATAACTATATCGGTTTACACATAAACATATATTTAGTTATGTTGCTTTACATTTAAAAATATTATACAATATAATATTTTGAATTGCGATCCTATCTTCTATCTTCTTTGAGATATGAGATGAGATCTACGTGTAACAGCCAGTTTATTATTGTTTATAACCATTAAAGTATTCACCATCAAAGATTACGTTACCATCAATATCAAACTCAATCCAACGACCATCTCTTCTACCGTCAACAAAATATCCTTCACCTTCAAGTGTATGGAGATCGTCGTTATACCATGATCTAAATAAACCATTTCGTTTACCATTAACATAATGTCCTTCACCTATAAGTAAATGTTGATCGTTATTATAATATCCTCTGACAGTACCGTCTAGATTATTATCAATATAATATTCCTCGGTTTCAACTCTATGGTGTGCATCATTATACCATGTCACCCATAATCCATTTGCTTTACCATCAATATAATGATATTCAGACATAAGTCTATGTTGGTTATCATTATACCACATTCTCCACACTCCTTCTCTTTTACCTTCGACATAGTAACCTTCCTCTTCAACCAGATTATATTCATCATCATACCTTGTTACCCACAGTCCTTCTTTTTTACCTCCGACATAGTAACCTTCTTCCTCAACCGTGGTATGGTCATCATCATACCATGTTACCCACAATCCTTCTTTTTGTCCATTACGTATAACATTAACCTCTTCACTATGATGAGTAATCATTGCTATTTTACACCATTAATAAATTAAATAAATTAAATTCAAATTATGTTTACGTTTAGAATATATAACATCTATCAATGAGTAAACTTGTATAAAGATTAATATATCTATTTTTCATACAATTATTAACTAAACTTACATACATTATATTTATTATAAATAGTATGCAGCATGTATATTATATTACATATAAATAAAATTATGTACTAATGTATCTTGGATTGTGATATTTACACTTATTAATATTATATATTATAATATTTTAAATCGCGACCTCTTCAAGAGATCGATGTATATTAACTAGTTTATTATTGTTTGATACCATTACAGTATTCACAATCAGACGTAATGACACCGTTGAGATCAAACTCAGTCCAGTGACCATGACGTTCACCTTTAACGTAATGACATCTAGATTTGAGAGTGTGTTGTTCTTCATAAGGGGTACCCCATGTTCCACCCTTATCATCATCATACCATTCTTCCCACAAACCATCTTTTTTACCACTGACGTAATGTCCATCAAATTTAAGTGTATGAGTTTTATTATCATGCCACTCTCTCCATGAACCATCTAGTACACCATTAATGTAGTATTTTCGAGACTTACCTGAATTCATGAATTCATGAAATCGTCATAATACTCTGTCCACCAAGTGTGTCGTTTACCATCAAGGTAAAAAGCCCTCACACCTAAGATGTTTGTCATCACCATTATACCATTCTCTATACACACCATCCAATTTACCATTATAATACTGTGACTCAGATTTAACCCTAAGATTATCATCATGATATGTCACCCATAATCCATCTTTTTGATCATTATTTAGAACATTATTCTCCTCACTGTTATAGTCAGTCATTTCTATTTTATGGTAGTAAAATAATTAAACTCACATTATTATATATCCGATATTTAATATTCTTTCTACTATCATCAAAATAACGAGTTGTAAACTTATCACAACAACAACAAATAATTAAATTCACAGTGTATAATGTTATATTGCTTATTATGTCCAACACAATAATGTATATTGTAACTTGTCGAAGTATCTTTCTTTATCTCCTCTCCCATATTTGAATACATAGTTCTAATTGGTTGATACAGTTCATAGTAATTAGATTGTTAATCCAAATACACACACATACTCAGTAAAAATATTAGTATAATTACATAATATTCGTGTAAGCTGTTTGTGACAAGCGAAGCGAAAAGACTAAGTCTCACAAGTAGTATGCCTCAAACCGTAGGTATGTCCTATGGAGAAAATACTCTAAAGAGAAATGGCTCCGGCGACAAGCGCAGCGAAGCCATTTCTCCTTCAGGTATACCTTTGGTTTGGCGCAGCCCACCTTTGGTTTGGCGCAGCCCACCTTTGGTTTGGCGCAGCCCACCTTTGGTTTGGCGCAGCCCACCTTTGGTTTGGCGCAGCCCACCTTTGGTTTGACGAAGTCCACCTTTGGTTTGACGAAGTCCACCTTTGGTTTGACGAAGTCCACCTTTGGTTTGACGAAGTCCACCTTTGGTTTGACGAAGTCCACCTTTGGTTTGACGAAGTCCACCTTTGGTTTGACGAAGTC
>Ga0302300_1002128_pt1 | contig 10541 bp, 7 predicted proteins | sample III_Palsa_E1_1_FD_198756 | JGI IMG/M metagenome (GOLD analysis project Ga0302300, IMG submission 198756) | Peat permafrost microbial communities from Stordalen Mire near Abisko, Sweden - III_Palsa_E1_1 | ecosystem: Environmental > Terrestrial > Soil > Palsa > Peat permafrost | place: Sweden... | reverse complement strand
ATATAATTTTATATGATGATATATTTTTCATTTTGTTGTGTTATGGATTTAATTAAAAAGTGACATCAACTCCTGCTAAAAATGTGCGCACAGCAGGGTAGGTGCCATAGTCAATTCCCTGTTTGGTATTGTCGTTGTCGTAAAAGTTTACTTCCGGATCTAACCCGCTGTATTTGGTTATGGTTAACAGGTTTTGGCCTGATATGTAGATCCTTAATTTTTTAGCTCCAATTTTTGAAGCAAGGTTATTGGTAAACGTGTAGCCTAATGATGCATTTTTAAGTTTTAAATATGATCCGTTTTCTACATAGCGATCAGTTACCTGCGGCACAGGCGAATCAGTAGCACGTGCAACTGTACCGGTTGGATTTGTAGGGCTCCATCTGTTTAATAAAGTGGCTGATGCATTTTGGGTAAGCGTTGGGCGCTCCAAAGTTTGCTGCAACAGGTTGAATATTTTATTGCCGTATGATCCCTGGAAGAATACTGAAAGATCAAACTGGTTGTAAGAAAACGTGTTGGTAATACTACCTGTAAACTTAGGCTGGGCGCTGCCAAGGTTGTGTTTATCAGCTGTGGTAATTACTCCGTCATGATTAATATCAACATACCTGGTATCACCTACTTTTTGAGGCACGCCATTTAAAAGTGGTACGCCTTTAGCAATGTCAGCAGCGGTTAATAACCCTTGGGTTGAGTATCCCCAAAATGTACCAACCGGTGAGCCAACCTGTACAATTACCGGCGATACCTGCCCCGTTGGTGCTACAGGGAAATAACTGCTAACACCGGGGCCTAAGCTTAATACCTTGTTACGGTTTTCGGCAAACTCTATGTTGGTTTTCCATGAGAAATGATCCGTTTTTACGTTATCAGTATTAATACCTAATTCAATACCTTTATTTTCAACACTACCTACGTTTTCTAACTCACTTGCATAGCCTGAGTATAATGGCAATGGCACATTAAGCAATAGATCGCTGGTTTTTTTATAATAAGCATCGAACGTTAGGTTAACGCGGCTATTAAACAAACCAAGATCAAGGCCGGCATCATACTGTGTGGTAGTTTCCCATTTAAGGTTGGGGTTATCTATTTGTACTGGCGATATACCGGTTACCAGCTTACTGCCAAAATAATAATTGGTTGGTGCTAGTGCAGCTAATGAGCTATATGGCGGCACTTCTGAGTTGCCTGTTTGCCCCGCACTTACCCTTAATTTTAAACTGCTGATGTCTTGAGCCAGTGGTTTGAAAAAGTCGTTCTTATCAATGTTCCATGAAAAGCCTGCTGATGGGAAATATCCCCATTTATTGTTAGCGCCTAACTTGGATGAACCATCCGCACGTGCAGAAACGGTTAGGTTATAAATGTGCAGATAAGAGTAATTAACCCTCGCCAAATAAGAATCCAAAGCCTGGCTGGCAAAACTTGATGTTGGCAAATTGGCCACGCCTGCATAAGAAAGATTATTGTAAGAGGTTAAATCATTAGGGAATTTTTGTGCTGATGCTGTTGACGATGCAAAGCGAGTGTATTGAGTAGTATAACCCGCCAGTATATTTAAAAAGTTGGTGTTGTTAAAGGCGTGGTCATAAGTAAGCGTGTTTTCATTCAACCAACTTAACTCATTACCATTACCTATTGATGCGTAACCCTGGTCGGCATATCCACCGGATGTGTTCGATGGCGCATAGTAATCCTGAACGGTATTTAATATATCAACCCCAGCCGTTACCTTTAAGGTAAGGTCGGTTAATATCTTATATTCACCGGCAACATTTCCTAATATACGTGTTAATGTGGTAGTGTTAGTTGTTTCGGTGATGTCCTGTAATGGATTAGTTGGTGTGGGAATGTAGGGGCTATTGGTATAATAAGTGCCATTCGGATTTGTTATTGGCGATGTTGGTGGGGTTAGCAATAGGGTTGCAAATGCATTGCTAAAATTGATGCTGTTGTATGCGCTACCTACAAGCTTGTTTTCTATCGACTGGCTGCCGAATACGTTGGTTGATATTTTAAACTTGTCGGTTACATTTTTTTCATAATTAACCCGAGCAGAATATCTTTTAAAACCGGTGTTTAATATGGTACCCTGCTGATCGAAATAATTACCTGATATCAGGTAACGCGATTTTTCATCACCGCCGGATATAGATAGCTCTCCGTTATACTCAGGTGCATTCCTAAGTGCGGCATTTTGCCAGTTTGATCCTGTACCTAAGGCCGTTAATTGTGCCGGGGTATATGTTGGCGCAACACCATCGCTTAAGTTTATATCGTTTACTAATGATCCCCATTGTGTGGCATTTAACAGATCAAGTTTTTTAGCGATGGTCTGGTCGCCAAAATAACTGCTGAAGTTAACATTGTTGGTGCCTTTTTTGCCTTTTTTGGTGGTGATGATAACCACACCATTGGCACCATGTGAACCATAAATAGCAGTTGCCGAAGCATCTTTTAGTACTTCGATGGATTCAATATCACTCGGGTTGATTGTGGATAACGCGTTAACACTGGTTCCGTTGGAGCCTACGTTCGCATAGTCGTTATCATTATAAATAATAAAACCGTCTATCACATATAGCGGCGCATTACCAAAAGAAATGGAGTTACCGCCACGCACCCTGATGGTAGCGCTACTGCCCGGCTGACCAGAATTTTGTGTAACTGCTACACCCGATACAGCACCTTGCAGTAAATTGTCAAACGAGGCGGCAGGCTGATTCAAGATGTTTTTGGGTACAGACCCGATTGCGCCTGTTAGATCACTTCTTTTTTGTGTGCCATAACCAACTACAACCACATCATTCAGTTGAGAAATGTTTTCGGCAAGTTGTATGTTAACCGGGCTGCCATCGGCAACAACTTCTTTTGTTTTATAACCAATAAAGCTTACTACTAAAGTATAAGGTAACTTTTGGCCGGTAATAAATATAAAGTGCCCGTTAGAACCTGTAGTTACCTCATGGGTTACGTTTTTTATACGTAGGGTAACACCTGCAATTGGTTGCCTGGTAACGCTATCAACAACGGTGCCTTCAATTCTGGAGTTAATAACGGCTACGTCTTTTTGCTGCGCGAAGGCAGAGAAAGGTATAATTAAGAATAAAAGAGCTTTTAAAAACTTATTTAGTACGTGTTTTGCATGGATATATATTTCCATATATTTAAATGTTTTATGTTAATGATTCAATTCGTTCGTAAAACTTTGATGATCAGTGTGTGATTCGCAGTCGTTGCTGATCCATCATGTAATTAACCGGCAAGGCTTCCTTGCCGGTTTGTTTTTATAGGTAAATTTAAAGGGCCATCTGTATTTTTCTTAATTGTAATGTAAGGGCTGTAAATTGCACATGGAGTTGCCTAAGCAAATCGCAATCGTGAAACAATAAATAAATTTTAAGGTGAAGGTTGGGTGTTTTAGCAACAACAACACGCATAATACATTCGCAGTACCGGGGCGGTACTCAAAGCGGTTAATGTATTCATGTAAAAATGTAAAAAAGCTTTCATTGCGTTTGTTCTACGGAGCAAATATATAAAATAATTTATATATCCTACTAAATATGTAGATATTATAGAATATTTGATATGTAAACTGAAATATATGATCGGATTCAGCTCAAAAAACTTAAAATAACACTCAATTTATACCTTATATACGGCTATAGCTGGTTTTTAATGCTATTTTCCTGGTAGATTTTCATGAAACATAACAGCGCTTTAGGTGAATTCTTAATCTTGAAAAATGAGATAATTAATTTAATTGTTATATCTACAATTATAATTTATACTTTTACGATACAAGCCAATTGTAATATGAAACCAAAATTATACCTGTTATCACTATTGTTGATATTTTCCTGTATTAAATCGCAGGCCCAATCAAACGTTAGCGTAAGTTTTCCTGCCGATTCAGGATCAGTTAAAATAAGTAAATACATCTATAGCCATTTCGCTGAGCATTTAGGCCGGGGAATATATGATGGCTTTTATGTTGGCGATACCTCCAAAATACCCAATACACACGGCATTAGGAATGATGTAATCGCGGCATTAAAAAAAATGAAGATCCCTGCCCTTAGGTGGCCCGGTGGCTGTTTTGCCGACACTTATCATTGGAAAGACGGCGTTGGCCCTAAAGATAAAAGGCCATCCATTGTAAACCGCTGGTGGGGTGGTACCGTTGAAGACAATAGCTTTGGCACCAACGAGTTTTTAAACATGTGCGAGTTGCTGGGTGCTGACCCTTATATCTCGGGCAATGTGGGCAGCGGTACTGTTCAGGAGCTGTCTGACTGGGTTTCTTATATAAGTTCTGATAACAAAAACCCGATGTCTGATCTGCGCCGTGCCAATGGACGCGATAAGCCGTGGAACGTAAAATTCTGGGGCATAGGTAACGAAGCCTGGGGCTGCGGTGGTAATATGGCACCTGATTATTATGCAAATGAATTCAGGAAATACTCCACCTTTATGCCGGGGTCTGACAATACCACCAAAATTTACCGGATTGCTTCCGGCGCTAATGCCGATGATTATCACTGGACCGAAACCCTGTTGAAAGAAATTCCGCCAAGTTTGATAGAAGGGATCGCACTACACTATTATGCTGTTATTGATTGGGATCATAAAAGCTCGGCAACCAAATTTAACGAGCAGCAATATTTCACCACCATGAAACGCGCCCTGTTTATGGATAGCCTGATCACCAAACATTCCCGTATTATGGATAAGTATGATCCGAAGAAAAAAATAGGATTGGTGGTAGATGAGTGGGGCGGTTGGTACGATGTAGAGCCAGGCACTAACCCGGGCTTCTTGTTTCAGCAAAACAGCATGCGCGATGCCATGCTTGCTGGCGTAACCCTAAACATATTCAATAATCATTGCGATCGGGTACGTATGGCTAACTTGGCACAGTGCATCAATGTATTGCAAGCGGTTATCCTCACCAGTGGCAATAAGTTAATACTTACGCCAACTTACTATGTGATGGAGATGTACAATGTGCACCAGGATGCTACCCTGTTGCCGATAACCATTAACAGCGATGATTATGTGGTAGGCAATGAAAAACTGTCGGCTATTTCTGTATCTGCCTCAAAAGATAAAAATGGCGTGGTACATATATCACTTGTAAATATCGATCCTGATCATGTGCATAAAATAAAGCTTAATCTTAACGGCAAAAAATTTGCTTCTGTTACTGGAAGAATACTTGCATCAGCCAAAGTGCAGGATTATAATTCCTTCGATAATCCCGAAAAAATAAAGACGGTAGCTTTTAACGGGGCAGCTTTAAAAGGGGATGGTCTGGACGTGAACCTTCCGGGTGCATCGGTAGTGGTACTTACTTTAAATTGATGGTTGGTATCTGATTTTAACTAATTTCAACCATCATGTAACTAAAATGAAACTGATAAAATATGTAATGTTGTTGGTTATGCTGTTTGCGATGCAAATAACAATGGCACAAACGGATAATACTTGGAATGGTAAAAAATGCGCGGTTGTACTAACCTATGATGATGCGATTAACGTTGATTTAGACAATGTTATCCCAGCGCTGGATTCATTGGGTTTTAAAGCGACATTTTACCTGATTGGGTCATCGCCGGTGGTAAATTTAAGGGTTAACGAATGGCGGGCAGCAGCCAAGGATGGACATGAATTAGGGAATCACTCTCTTTTCCACCCATGTGATGGTAGTTTGCCCGGCCGTGGGTTTGTAACCGCCGATAATGATTTAAGTAAATACACCGTAACCCGGGCTGTGAATGAGATCAGGTTAAATAACACCTTACTGAAAGCTATTGATGGTAAGGACCTGAGAACATTCGCTTATCCATGTGGAGATCTGTCTGTAGGAGGGCAATATTTTTATGATCAACTGGCAAATGAGTTTGCCGGCGCACGTGGGGTAATGCCCGGATTACAAACTATTGATGAGGTAAACCTTACGAATATTGAATGCTACGGTATCAACGGGCAATCTGCCGATTATATGATTGATCTGGTGAAAAAGGCCATGGAAACACATACATTGCTTGTTTTCCTTTTTCATGGCGTAGGCGGCGGGCATAGTATAAATGTTTCTCTTAGTGCCCACAGTGCGCTTCTGCATTATTTGAATCAAAACAAGAAAAATATATGGATAGCGCCTATGGTACAGGTAGCATCATATATAAAAAGCCACCAAGCTGTCACCTCAAACAAAAAATAAATATTCTATTATTAGTTAATAATAAAAATATAAAATGCTTAACTTAGTATTATACCAATTATAATACAATGACTACACTCGATAAAATAAAATTTTGGGGTGATCATCATAATCCCAAATGGCTGGTGTTTTTTAGAATTGCACTTGGCATGGCCCTTGTTTGGAAAGGCATCGCGTTTATATTAAATTTAAATGTACTTGCCGATTTTTTGCACGATACCGGCTTAACGGAGAGTATAAGTGCTTCGGTATCTATCTCAGTATTAGCAGATTTGATTATCGCGCTGCATCTCATCGGAGGTGTTTGTATTGCTTTCGGTTTGCGCACGCGCTTGTTTTGTTTGCTTAACTTACCTGTTTTATTAGGAGCCGTATTTTTGATAGGCCTGAAAGAAAGCGTTTTAAAACCCTATTCCGAAATATGGTTATCCATAATAGTGCTTGTGGCAATTATTGGATTTCTAATTGAAGGCAACGGGCAATTTGCGGTTGAACGAGATATAACGGAAACGACAACCGGCTAAATCACTGGCTCAAACCCGGTAATTCCCACCATATTGTAGGTCTTTTTCGCAAGAATAAGACCTTTTTTTATGCCTCTAAATTCCAACCCTTGCTGTACTGTACCACGGTGCAAGTGGAACAGGTGGTACAATTGGTACACTTTTCGCCCCAAAAACGCCCGAAATACCCCTGAAAAGGCAGTTTTTACATTGATTTTAGGGTGATTTTTGACTGAAAAACACCCGTTTTAGGCCTAAAAATGGTTGAAAAACGCTGATTTTTGATCGTTTTTTATCAATTTTTTATGAAAAATTTGAGCTTTTTATAGCTTTTAGATTGCGTTTTGGCACAGATTGAAACAGTTTGAATATGGTAAATGCATAGGTTTTAAATGTGCTAAATTAATCTCTAATCAACCATTTTGCTTATGGTCGGTGTTTTTACGCCACCATCGTTTGATTAGCGTAACAGAGCAAGTTATTTATTATTCAACTATGGCGCTTTGGTTGCGGAATTAGTCTTCTAGGTGCAAATTAAATTTATCTTAGTGTTCAGTTCAAAGTAATCAATCGAAGCTTGAAGTCTCTCGTAGCAATTCCTTAGCTTATCGCCATAATTGATAAATACAATAGCATATCCCTCATGACTAGCCCGCCATTGGCGGTAAGTGATTGTCACTCTATGGAGCGCCGCCGTCAAATCGACCACCACCTGTTCTTCAGACTTGGTTTGTTGAAAATAACTGTTCAACGATTTTAAATTTGGGACTAATAAATGATTGTATGTCACTACTGTGTTTTGTGGATTGTCCTGATTTTGAGCAGTCCAGTTAATTATATTGGTCCGTAGTTGTTTTTCCATTGTAAGCCGCGCTTCTGATTTATCTGTTTGATTTTTAAAAACCTTGAGCTGTAAATCCGATAATTCAATAAATGCAGCATTCCACTCCTTTAACAGATTATTTGTACTTATATAATGCTCATTATATTTAGCTTCCATTTCTGGTCCGAGGTTAACCAAGTATTCTAGGTTACTAACCATATAATATAGTTGTTCATTATTTTGTTGTGGATCACCTGTCGTATTATAGATGAAAGTTTTAACCATCTGATTGATGTCAATACTAGCTAATTTATCTACATTTAAAGGTATGAGCGCCATACTTTCAGATGAAAGGCGTTCGGAAGTATTAAGCCGCGCACTGAAGTCATCACAATTAGCAGCATAAGCAATAACAGGTCTCTCAAAGTTAGGAATCCAAGTAATAAATAAGCTTCGTAATTGTTGATATTGACGTCGTCTCTCAATATTCGCTTTAACCCAAGCTGTTAATAATCCTAAAGTAAACACAAAAATGGTTACACTTGTTGGTATAAGGTATTTAAGCACATCATCGCTAAAATACGGTGTACTTTTGACGACTGTTTTTAGCAAAAAGATTATCATAATTTCAGACTTCCAATTTTAATGAAGCTAATATAAAGATTGTTATACGTAGTTTTTGATTCATATTTTTCCGTCCCCGCAGGGTCTTCTGAAAGAGACCCTGCGGAAACAAGAATTTAGCTTTTTTATAGCTTTTGCTTTTGGAATATGGTACAAATTGAAGATTAAATCCTTCCACTTCCGCAAGCGTCCCGCTTGTGGCACAGATGCTGATCACCATTGAATGAGATTCGAAATCGTACATCCCCAAGTCATTAATTAATTGTGCACCACATGGAACTGTATTTGAACACCTTGAAGATATTCTACTGATAATCAAGGCAATAAAAGAGAATAAAAATAACGGAAATGAAATCTAAAATACCTGACTGGAATCCAGAGTCTTTGATAAATATCTAAATATGATTGATTTATCCGAATGGTTGCCTCACTTGTCCTCTCTGTTAAGATCTAACACAGATACTTTTGCATTAGAATTAATAACAGAGAGAAATGAAAAGAGATAAAATATTTTATTGGGTTGCAACCAGTTTAGTTGCATTATCGGGATTAATGGCAGGTATCATGTATTTCGCAAGCCCCTTCATAGCAAAAGAGTTTAAACATCTGGGATTTCCTGATTACTTCAGGGTTGAATTAGCAACAGCCAAAATATTAGGTGTATTTGCCATTATATTGCCAATGGTTTCTGCCCGGATTAAAGAATGGGCGTATGCTGGATTTGCCATAGCGTTTATTTCAGCAACCACAGCCCATATTGCTGTGGAAAGTATGTCAGCGGCAATAAGTCCGTTGGTGTCATTATTGTTTTTAATTATATCGTATGTTTACTATACTAAACTAAATAAGAATAAAGTAGTAGCCGGAGATTGAAAAAATTAAAAAACATACCGACCTTAAAGGACGATGGATTTAAGGTCATCATGTCTTACTATGATTCCAAGGAATATGATAAGAAGAACATTAATGATTTTTATATCCACGGCCTTTCAGATGATACTTATGAATTAAAAATGCCGTTGCCGTCCCACCGGCAGACAAACCATTCAATTATCCTGGTATCCAAAGGATCTATTGTTGCAAGTTCAGGCTTTGACAATTATACTGTTGAACAAAATGCGATGATCGTCATACCGGCGGGGCAAATTACAAGTCTCTCTTTTATGTCAGAAGATATTGAAGGCTTTTACCTTCATTTTTCCGACGAATATCTAACTCATACTAAAGTTGACCTTTCAAAATGGCTGATCCGGCCGGTCATCAAATTCGCTAATGCAGAATTAGAACATTTAACAACGTTACTCAAACGAATGCAGAAGCTTAACGAAAATGAAGCAAATGCGGACATTATAAAATTGTACCTGACTACCTTTCTTGCTGAAATGGAGCAGTCATCTGATTTTCGTTTGCGAATTAATTTCCTGGCCCATGAACGCCTTACTATGGAATTTAAAAAGCTGCTTAATCACCATATCACTAAAGATAAGTCAGTGAGGTTTTATGCGGGAGAGCTGAATGTTACGCCCAACCATCTGAATAAATCGGTAAAGGTTACTTTAGGAAGGTCAGCATCCGCGCTCATAGATGAAATGCTGGTTCTGGAAGCCAAAGTCTTAATGCAAAAAAACAATCTATCTGTCAGCGAGATCGCTTTCGAGACAGGGTTTGAAGATGTTTCTTATTTCGGTCGCTTCTTTAAGAAACATACTGGTTTTACTCCAACTGAATATCGAAAGATGATTGATTTATCCGAATAGTTGCCTAACCCGTCCTTTCCGAGGAAACACGGATCGGGTACTTTTGCTTTAGTTTAAAAATTAGAAAAAATTGAAGCATAAGTTATTACTGTTCACTGCTCTGTGCATTAGCTTAGGCTCTGTCTTTGCCCAAACTCCGGATAGCTTAAAAACAGCAAATGTCACAGCACAAGGGGCCCCTACCCCGATTGAGTTATTTGCCGGTAATCAAGGGTTCTCCTTCCAGTTGATCCTAAGCAAACAGTTTTCGCCGACATCGAAGTTTGGATTCTTTAACGTGACAAGCTTTGCCAGTGGTTATAAGCAGGCCAACCAAACAACTTCTTTCATATCGCAGTCTTGCTTAACTGCTGAAGTATGGAAAGGTATTTCAGCAGTAGCAGGCCTGTCAGCTATGGGTTTCCCCTCTACTCCCCTGGAAGTCAGACCAACAGCAGGATTGCAATATTTGCTGTTCAGCAGGGATGTTGCAGTTTTTGTGTTACCAAGGTTCGACCTGACTCAAACGTATAATTTTGAGACGCTTGCAGTTTTGGAATACAAACCAATGTTGTCAAAAAACTGGGGGATCTATACCAGGGTGGAGGGGCTTTACAACTATA
>Ga0302300_1002122_pt1 | contig 10563 bp, 7 predicted proteins | sample III_Palsa_E1_1_FD_198756 | JGI IMG/M metagenome (GOLD analysis project Ga0302300, IMG submission 198756) | Peat permafrost microbial communities from Stordalen Mire near Abisko, Sweden - III_Palsa_E1_1 | ecosystem: Environmental > Terrestrial > Soil > Palsa > Peat permafrost | place: Sweden... | reverse complement strand
CATTAGCGACATATACGAATAAACTAAGTGTACAATATTTTTTTTTAAAATCACAAAATGAGTTTTTTAAAACTATTTAAACCTTGTAAAAGTACTCAAGTTCGAACTTTAACAAAGTTTTGATATCTAATAGTAACTTTAAATCAAAACAAAATTAATATAAGTCAATCTGAACTTAAAAACAAAAAATACCCTACATAAAAAAAAGTAACAGTTGTTACAACTAAAGTAAACGTTATTGAGTCCATTTGTGGCATCACACACCAAAAACTAAATAGCTTTAACTTAAAAAACATTTTTTAAAAACTTTAAATATTATTTTTTTTGGGAGGGAGGTGTAAAATTTAACAAGTTAAAAAATAGAGCTAAAATTCAAAACATAAATCAAAGCAAAAAAATAACTTAAATTACAAAACTGTGAGTTTGGGTAGATTCGAACTACCGACCTTTCATTTATCAAACGAATACTCTAGACCGCTGAGTTACAAACCCCCAAACTAAAATATATCCTCTACGATAATTTTATAAATTTTTTATTTCACCTATACAAAACTCCAAACCTATACCAATCATAAAAAATCGAATTTCAACAACAAGTAACACCTATTTTGTTTAAAAATGTATAAGATCAATTACAATCTATATATATATATGTTGTTTACTTACCCCCAAATTATAAAAACAAAATTATATACTAAACAAAACTACAATTATTTTACTTTACCAAATTTTTATCATTCTAGTCAGTTTTGTTTTAAACATTCAAAACAAAGTAACCACATACAAATTATATAAACAACCCCAAACTTACCATACACTACCCATAAACACTCATAGTTATTAGCACTAACTTATCATTGCACGCGGCTACGGATTTGCACCGTAATTCTTGAGGTTGAAGCTCAATGTTCGACTAATTAAACTAGCCACGCTCACAACTAACGATTTTCAAATTGGTAGACAAAATAAAATTCGACAGGGTTAATTACCAGGCTTTAAATAATAAAAAACTTGCGCTAATGATTTATTTATTTTTTTAAAAGATATACAACACAGTACCAAACAACTTTCAAAAAAAAATTACCAACTAATAGGTAATTACTAGTTCATCATAAAAAAACATTAAGCGGAGAAAGTCGATAAAATTAATGACTTTTATAAACCAATTTATGCTCGGGGTGGTAGGAATCAAACCTACGACCTTTTGTTCCCAAGACAAACGCTCTATCGCTGAGCCACACCCCGCTAATTAGAACAATACAAAACCAAAAAATTTTACACCAACCACCAAAAAATAATTTCAATCCAAAAGTTTTATTTAAAAATATGTAGTTTTGGTATTGTATATATATATATACATTATAACATCTTCACCCACCCGGAACACCCCCTCTAGATTATAAAAAAAAAGTTGTATATTAAACAAAACTGCAATTATTTTACTTTAACAAATTTTTATAACGAAATTTTTAGCAGTTGCATAGTTTTATTTTAAACGTTTAAAACGACATAATCGCTCGAAGCACTACAAATAATCGCAATCTTACACCACATTACCATCTACTTGTATCAGCTCAATAAACAGTCACATTTACAACATTAACTAGTTAATAAGCTTATACAAATATAATGTATTATATATCACTAATTTATTTTTTCACGTGGCTACGGGTTTGTACCGTAATTCTTGAGGTTGAAGCTTGGTGTTTAACTAATTGAACACCACATTAGAAATAAAAATTTTAAAACTGATCGACAAAATAAAATGTATAACAATAAAAAATCTATAAACTCAACCGAACGAAGCTAAAAAATGTTTCAATTATTAACAAGTTGTGCATTAAATGTTAGGAGTACACACGAAACATACCCAAGAAACGATAAACTAATGGGCAAAAAAGTTTTTCAGCCTATATCCATTAGCTCATTATACTTATATCGTGGAAACGTAGCGCGAACACTAACGAATCAACACACAAAAATCAGCATTTTTAAAATTCAACCAGCTTGTCAATAAGAGCCAAAAAATAAAAGTACTGTAATTGCGGCCATGAGCAGCATATTTGAGTACTCTGCAAGAAAAAACATAGCAAACGTAATAGATGAATATTCAACGTTATAACCGGCAACTAACTCCGCTTCTGCTTCTGTTAGATCAAACGGGGTTCGATTAGTCTCAGCCAATATTGATATACAAAAAATAATAAAACATGGTAACAAAAAGAAATATGTTTTAGATTGATTTGTCAAATAATACTTAAAAATAATATCATTTATACTAAATAAATTACCCGCTAACATTAAAACTGGTAAAATAACAATTCCTATTGATACTTCATATGAAATCATTTGTGCCGCTGAGCGTAATGAACCTAAAAATGCGTATTTTGAATTACTTGCTCACCCAGCTAAAACTATACCATAAACATTGAACGAAGATATTGCTAGTAAAAAAAGTAAACTCACAGAGACATAATTTACCCCAAAAAAATTAATTGTTTTCAAAAAATCATAAATCTTTTCGTGAGTTATGATCGAACTTAAATCATTTTTATAGTAATTTTGGCTACATAGACCCGCCAAGTAATCAATATGGTTTTTAAAAAAAACAAAAGAACTAGGAAAACAAAAAGAAACAAAAAATCAACTAAAAAGACTTAACGTTAAAATTAAAATAGGCGCTAAACTAAACAAATAAACATTTGAAAATTTAGGATCAATTTTGCTCTTTATAAAAAGCTTAAATCCATCAGCAAGTGGTTGAAAAAGTCCTCACAAACCAACTACATTTGGGCCTTTTCGGCGTTGAATAGACGCCATTATTTTTCGTTCAGCCAATGTATAGTATGCTATACTTATTAAAACTAAAACTATATTGACAATAGAGTATATAAATATAATACAACTAAATAAAAAAAATCAAAAAGATAGCCGAAACATATATGTGTTGTTTATTTTTTTTTTTTTGACTATGCAAGCGTAGGAACACGGACTTGAACCGTGAATTTAAAATTTGGAGGCTTACGTTTTACGATTACACATTTATACGTTAAAAAAAAAAAAGGGGGGGGGGGTGTTGAGCACACCGGGACTTGAACCCGGAGCTTCCGGCTTAAAAGGCCGTTACTCTACCAATTGAGTTATGTGCCCTAGGGTAAGCTTGGTAGGAATCGAACCTACGACCAAACTGTTATGAGCAGTTTATTCTACCACTGAATTACAAGCTTGTAGAATTGGAGTGGTAGGAATCGAACCTACACATTTAATGTCAAAAAATAACGTCCTACCTTTAGACGACACTCCAAATATAGTAAAATAACTCTGGGGTTATTAATCGAAAGTTATTATCTGATAAAATCTCGACTTTGGCTTTTTTTTTTAATTCCAGCTATATAATACATAATTATGCTTTGGATAGGAATCGAACCTACGCTCTTGCCGTGAAAAGGCAAAATCCTACCATTAGATTACCAAAGCAATTTTGGACACAAAATTTATTGTAAAGTAAAAATACTGACTGTTTAGTTTAGAACCTCTTTAAGTATATCTTTGATTGTAAGCATTTACACACCTACAAATATTCAGCCAGTTCCTGATTGATCTTATTAAAATTTTTTAGTTTACTATGTTGTTCAAAAAATAAAAAAATGTTTAAATAGGGTTATTCAAATTAATAACTAACTGCACAAAGAATCAAAACAATAAAACAGCCATACAAAACAACATCGGATATAAAAAATTTTTTAATTGATTTGTCAACTAACATCATCAATTTTTCAGAACCGAGTGGACCGATCAACTCAAAAATCCCCTTATCTCCTGTCTCAAATAATCATACTCGGGTTTTTTGTAAAATTACAACATTTAAATATTTATTGTATATAACATCAAAATATCATTTAAAACTTAAAAACGTATATATTTGTTGTTTTAATTTAGTATTTGGTAGTAGCCGTTTAAAAAAAAAATAATTGACCGCAATAATTGAAAAAACAGTAAAAAAAAATGGAAGTAATTTAACAACATGTGGAATAAGTTCCGAATTAATTTGTATTTCGCTGGGAACAAAAAAAATACTTTGAACAAAAAAGTTATTCCCAAGACCAATAAACAAATCTTTAAATATATACCCAACAGCAATACTTCCAATGGCTAAAACAAATAATACTAAATATATGTGTATCGGGGCATCATGAATTTTTTTAAGTACCGTGCGATATGAATTAGTTTTATACACAAATGTTAAATAAATAATCCGGTATGAATAAAATGACGTAAAAAATGCTGAGACTAAAGCAACGATAAAACAAAAATTACTGGTTATAGTATAAAAACCAAATGACGTTTCCAGAATAACATCTTTTGAATAATAACCAGTTAAAAACGGGAAGCCAGTTAAAGCTAAAGAACCAACACTCAATACTGCCGCTGTATAAGGAATTAGTTTTATAATACCCCCAAACCTTCGCATATCCTGCTCATTTGATAAACTATGAATTACCGAACCGGCTGCTAAAAAAAGTAAAGCTTTGAAAACAGCATGGTTAATTAAATGAAACAAACCAGTATTATAGCTCGACAACCCACATACAAAAATCATATAACCAAGCTGACTACACGTTGAATAGGCAATAACCTTTTTTATGTCGTTTTGGACAAGAGCAGATGTGGCCGCAAAAATTGATGTTAGAGCCCCAACAACTGATATAAATAAAAGGGTGTCAACCGAATATTCAAACAAAAATGAACATTTAATTAGCAAAAAAACACCTGCTGTGACCATTGTTGCAGCATGAATCAACGCGGATACAGGTGTTGGACCTTCCATTGCATCTGGTAATCAGGTATGTAAACCAAATTGAGCAGACTTTCCCATTGCTCCTATGAACAAAAAACCACAAATTAAGTTCAGTAGATTTAAATTATAACCGCAAAAAAAAATTGTTTTATTTTTAAAAAATGGGGTTAACAAAAATACTTGTTGAAAATCAAATGTTTTAAATGTAAAATACACTAAAATAATACCGATGGTTAAAGCAAAATCAGCAACCCGATTAACAACAAGAGCTTTTATAGCTGATTTATTTGCCTGAACACGCGTGTTTCAAAAACTAATCAACAAAAAAGAGCACAAACCTACCCCTTCTCACCCTAAAAATAGCAATATAAAATTGTTACCAATAACTAAAACAACCATAAAAAATGTAAACAACGACAAATATGACATAAACTTCGGCAAATTGGGATCATTTTTCATATAATCAACGGAATACAAATGAACTAAAAATGATATTCCATTTATAGCAAGTAACATTCATACAGTTAAATTATCAATGTAAAATTCCCAGCTAACTAGCACAAATGGTCATGACTTAATTCAACAAAATTTTGTAACACTAAAAAGAATGTATCTAGCATCCACAGAGTTGTTTAACTGAAAAATCAAACATACAGCAACTAGAAAATTAAAAAAAATTAAAAGTGTTGTAAAACGTCCCAAAAAATTTCTTGATAGGATAAAATTAAAAAAAAATGAAACTATAAAGCTAACAAAAGGCCCAGCAATTAAAATTCATGGTAAACTACTTACTAAATGATTATTAGCAATCGCAAAATCGTTTATTTTTAGTGTCATATTTGCAAGATTCAGTAAAATTTTTTATAATATCTAAAAACTTAAGTTAATTTAATCGCTTTAGTTTTTTATTAAAGTCGAATAATCAATGGCCTACTTGAGGCCCAACAGTTTCACTAACAAATTGTCATAAGATACCAAGAAACAAATGCTTAGACTGCAAGTAATTATATACGTAAAAATAAAAACATTTATATAAAAAATAATTGTATAAATAAAACAAAATCATCCTTATAAACCCAATTTTGGTTTAAAACCGCAAATAACTAACAAAGTAAAAACAATTTTATCACCATTACCGTATACCACACTCATTATTTTTTCAAGAGTTTAGAGTATCAATCCAATTATACAAAAAAAAAAAAAACAAACGAATAGACAGTGTTTTAAAAAGTGTAAAAAACACCCAGCAGAAAAAATAAACTTGATCAATATAATTGTATATTTTGATTACAAAATAGTAATACTAATCTATCACTAAAAATTTTAGAAAAAAGTAAATACCCGTTTAAAAATCATTTAAACAAACAAAAAAAAAAAACCAACAAACTATAAACTGCCTACAAATTTTAACATAGTTTATAGTACACTAATACAAACCCTAATAATAGTAAAAATTATTAAAATTTAAGAACAGAAAATATTGCCAAATTTTGTATTAAAATTACAAACCAAATAAGATTAAAAAAAAAACCACTACCAACCGAACAATAGAAATTACTTCGACCAGTTTCAAACCTAATATTCTGTAAATAAATAATTGTCGTCCTAATGAAGGATTTCATTCAATTAAAGTAATTAGTACACTAATACCAAACCCAATAAATTTTACGGTAGCGTAACCCCAATCACAACAGTTTTAATGATCTGCATTACTAACATCGTTTATATAGATTGAAATTAAAATAACAAAAACATAACTTTGTAAAAAAGCAATTAAAAATTCTAAAAAAAAAATTAACGTTACAACAAGTCAAGGTACCAAAAATCCAATCAACACCGTTATTACCTTGAAACCATATGCACCCGTAAAAACACTAGATGCAATTCCTCACGAAAAACCTGTTAAAATTTTTAACAACGCGTGACCGCTTGAAATATTTGCAAAAAGACGAATACTTAGACTAAGCACCCGCGAATAATATGAAACAACCTCAATAACAACAATTAGTGGTGCAAGAACAATAGGAACACCCGATGGTAAAAATAACTTGCAATAGTCTCAGCCTCTTCTTCAAATAGCTACCAAGTTTATCCCAAAAAAATATGTAAATGCGAGATAAAATGTAATAACAAAAGAATTAGTAATTGATCATGAAAACGGAAGAAGGCCTATCATGTTTGAAAATAATATAAACATGAACAAATAAAAAACAACTGAAAAATACTGTTTTCGCTTTAATGCGGTATTGTCATTTATAATTGAATTAACAAGTCTTAGCAATGCAAAGGTTAAAAAATTGAAAACATTTGAAAAGCCATTACCCAATGAAAAAACAAAAAAAATTTGCATACCGGTCATAATAATAATAATAAACACAGATAAATTTGTTAAATAAATCAACCCAAGGTTTAGAGCATTTACCACTTCAAATTGTGAAAGGGGATCGATAAATATAATATTTTTTAGAAATAATACGTTTTTTAGGGATAATAACATAGATTTAATAAATAAGTTTCCATCACTGGTTCCAGTAAAATTTGTTCGGGTTTGACACTTAGTATGTTTAATTTAAAAATAACTACGATATAACAATATGAACCAGTCCAATTGGTTGGTTCTAATTTCTATAAAAAACAACTGAGTTTTGTTTCTACCAAAAATTATGCTCTAACTTATAGTATGATATCGTCTTGTAAATATTTTTGGCATGGCCAAAATCAACCCCACTAAAAAAAAATTAACGATTAACCACTCACTTTAAAAAATATAAGAGTTGGCAGATAATTCTATATAACTATTACAAATAATACTATATCTACAACTTTATACTAAATAGTATCTTGAGCTAACTACTTGAGTACCGAATTACAATAGTTAAGGTTTATACCAGTTATACTAAAATTATTTTTTTTTTTACACTATACTTTACGTAGTCTAATACTATAATAACATGTAGTACAACATCAACCACTAATTTTCATATAAAAATAATATTTACACACTACTCATCAAGGTATATATATATATACTATGCTTTAGGAGTCAGGTAAGAGTAGAACCTTTTGTTACTTTTTCATAAATTTATGATTACGCCTCAATTATAAAAAAAAAACACAAAAACGATATAATATTTGAAAAAATAGACACTAGATTGGTAGTCATATCTGTTTATAACCAAACTGTTTATTTGGACTAAAAAATAATTACCTAACCTGTTAATAAAAATTTTAGAAAACCCAAGTTACACATTTAAAAAACATGCAAATCGGCCAAAAAAAAAATACCAACAAAGTTTAATCGAATTTATAATACTCTATATTAAATCCCATAGAATTGGTAAAAATTATTAAAGTTTAGGACACAAAAATGTTAAATTAAATCCTTAAATTAAAATTACAAACCAAATAAGATTAAAAAAAAAAACCACTAATAATCAAACAATGGAAATTACTTCAGTTAATATAAAGCCTAAAACTGTATACATAACCAATTATCGCCCGAAGGATGGATTTCATAAAATTAAATTAATTAGTACACTAAAAACTGTAACAATCTAATTCTCTATAGTACAATTATACACCTAACCGGCTCAATAAATTTTGCTGCCGTACAATCCCGAATCATCTCGGTTTTAGCCGTACGTGTTACTACTAATATCCTTTATATAAACTAAACTTAAATTACTAAAAAGATAACTTTGTAAAAAAACAGTTAAAAATTCTAACAGACAAATTAATATTACAATAATAAAAACTCAACTAACAACATTATGACCTTGAAATCACTTGTAACAATATTGCTGTCAAAATAATAATTTATTAACAATAAAAACTCAACCACATCTTCAGTTATACATTAGTGTTTTAGGACATATAAAACAAGTAAACTCCATAAGCAAAATAAAAAAATATACATTAATTATAAAAGCCCACGAAGATGTGAGGACTGCTATTTCATCAGTTATGTCAAGGGATTCCAACAATGCTTCCGCCCAATAAATTTCCGCATTTATCATATCATCTAATGTTGCAGGAATAGGATCATTCTCATAATTAAAAAACTCTTCCAGACTAATTTCGTAGAATGGTCTATCTGGAAAATCACATTGCACTAGAAAATAATTGATTATACCACTAATTGTATACTCAAGAAGAAGTGATTCTAAATCACACTCAACAATTTTAGAGAAACAAGTAATTACTTCTGGAGCGGCCGTTTGCGTACAAATAAAAATTTTTTTAAATAAACAATAAAAATCACTAAGATCGACTTCAGCAGCAATCAAAGGGATTGTCACGAGATTTGTTGTAAATCTACCTGAACCAGTAATGTACTTCTTAACAAGTACGAAGTTACAAGTTACAAATGTGAATATGTTGCGGCAACACAAATGCATCACCACAGAAAAAACTACATTACCTACCCCAATTAACCGTTTTATATTTTTAATTAATATTTTTTTAACCATTTTTTAATTACTTTAAAAAAATCACTTGAAAAACAATAAAATCCAATACGGGACGGGGGGGAGTCGAGCCCCCGGTTGTTAGTTTAGCAAACTAAAACTCCACCCTGGAACCGCCCCACTTTCCTATCTTATAATAATTTTATAAAGTTTATCCATACCCTTTAGCCATAAACTACCATAAATAATAATTAGGGTTATTTGCACACCCAGCTTTGTTATGTGAAACTAATTTTACTATAAACGTGCCAACAAAAAACATTCATATCAAACAATGAAGCAACAAAAAGTATAATAGAAAATTGATCGACCTAAAAATATCCAACTTGTTAATTAAAATTTACTAAAACCAACCTCAAAATAAATTAGTCCACAACAATTATTACACCACCAAATATAAACAATTTGTGTTTGCAGTGTTTAATTTAAAATACTGGGCCATATACATTTTTACGCTCTAAAATTATTTATTGTACATTTCAAACTACGTAGTTAATAATTTTACAAATTATCAATACAGTGACTTGTGTTCGAATAAAAAATAGTATCTATTACTCTATTAATTATCCTTATATAATATATATATATATAGTTTGTGAGTCAAATCAAAATTAAACCAATCATTATTTTTCTGCCAATTTATCTAGCAACTTAGTTATAAAAAAAAAACACAAAAATAAGAAAATATTTGAAAATATGAACGTTAAAAGAAACTAAATTTGGTTATCCTAGCTGTTCGTTTTGGTTATAAAATATTGACGTGAATCTGTCACTAAAATTTTATAAAATCTAACTATACACAGCTAAAAATAATTCAAGTAAATCAAAAAAAAAAATTAGAAAACTATAAACTAGGTGAAATTTTTAACATAATTTAAAGACCACAACGGTGATAAAAAAAAATTAAAACTTATTACCCAAAAATATCAAATAATCTTCTGCTAGACTAGAAACCAAATAAAATTAAAAAAGCCATCATTAACCCAAAAAGAGCAATAGCTTCAGTTAATGCAAAACCTAAAATTGTATAAATAAACAATTGTCGCCCTAATGAAGGGTTTCGTGCAATTGAATTAATTAGTGCACCAAAAACGATACCAATACCAACACCAGCTCCAGCTAGTGAAATAGTCGCAAGACCAGCTCCAATAAATTTTGCTGCTTGTAAAAACATTTATTTATGTTTTTAACATCAATTTAGTTGAATACACGCTGATTTTGCAAAGTATGAGTATATCAAACTATATGAGTAATATTCGTCATCCTTAACTATACTATTTCAGTGGATTAGAGTTAAAC
>Ga0302300_1002120_pt1 | contig 10566 bp, 16 predicted proteins | sample III_Palsa_E1_1_FD_198756 | JGI IMG/M metagenome (GOLD analysis project Ga0302300, IMG submission 198756) | Peat permafrost microbial communities from Stordalen Mire near Abisko, Sweden - III_Palsa_E1_1 | ecosystem: Environmental > Terrestrial > Soil > Palsa > Peat permafrost | place: Sweden... | reverse complement strand
TCTGAAAGTTATGCTCCTTGTCGTCAAGCCTGCATTGTTCAATACATTCAGCAATCAGCTCAGCCAGATTAAAATCCGTTTTATCAAGCTCAAGTTTACCTGCTTGTATTCGCGTAACATCCAATAATTCGTGAACAATGGCTGTAAGTTTATTCACCTGCCGGACGGCTTTATCTACAAAAGGCGCAACCGGCTGTAAGGTTTCGTTTTTATCAGCCATCCGCTGCAATATCTGTAACGACGCCTTTACGCTGGTTATGGGTGTTTTAAGTTCATGACTTGCAATACTCATAAACTCATCCTTTTTTGCCATTAAATCTTCTGCCGCTTGTTTTAATACCTGTTGGTGTTTAGCTTCCTGTTCGGCTTTCTTTCTTTCTTCAATTTGAGCTTCCAATTGATCAACTGTCCGCAATTTTTGAATAGCCGGGATGGTTTTATATAAAACATAAACGGTAATTACTGAAACTACACCTGTTGCCAATTTTACCAATGCGCTTAAACGGTAAGCCGGCCACCAAAATATAATGGCATCAATTAAATGCGTGGTGCCGCATAACATTATAAAAGCAATAAACAGCCAGAATATACGCGAAAAAGGGATGTCTTTCCGTTTTTTTACGATGCTGAACAGCAACAACGGGATAGCAAAATATGCCGCCCAAATAGAAATATCAGAAACTATGTAAAGCCAGCCGTGAAAATCGGTCCAGTTGCCGCAGTGCCAGCGGGCCGGCCAATCAGATGTGTCAAAAATTCTGGTGAAAAAGTCTTTTACCTGGTCAAAGAAACCAGCCTTAATTTTAATGCTGCTTTTTTTGCTGGTGCACACTGAATCGCAAGCCATTTTTAATGGAGAGAAAATTTTCCTTGTTTTTGCAAGCATGCTGATTAAGCTTTAGGTTTCAGACTTATCATACGGAAACAGCAAGCTAAAGTTAATTTTTATTTGCAAATTTTTTAATATCAGCACCCGTTTTGTAAATTATTTTGAATACCGATGGGTGTGTTATTTAATTTTTTAATAGTCAGGGCGACATGTAGCGATTGGAGAGGTTATAAGTAATGGTTTTGTCAACAATTAAACGTATTACCTCGTCGATCTCAATACCAACGGTTAACAGGTGTTCAATAATCTCTTTATTATCCGGGTTAAAAAAGTTTTCGCGGTCCATAATGTTAATCAAACCGATTAAGCTGGCAACCGGGCGGCGCAACTCATGCGAAGTAAGTGATGCAATATTTCTCAACCGCTCGTTCTGGTCAACAATTGCTTTTTCTGAAGTTAAGCGCTCTGTTATATCCCTGGCGAAACAGCCTACCCCGGTAATCATGCCATCGCTCCGGTATATGGGATTAAAACTTATTTCAAAACTGATAACCTGTTGCGTTGCCGGATCAATGCTTTCATTTATTATCGTATAAATTTCGCCCTCAAGTGCGCGTTCATAATACTGATTCCAACGCTTTATTATCTCTTCACCAAATCCTGTATGCTGGTTCGAAAAATCACCCTCTTTGGGCTCCATTCCGGTAAACTGGGTAATGCTTCTGCGGTACGCCCGGTTCATATAAACATACCGGCCATCCCTGTCAACAGACCATATTTGGTCGTCGGTATTATTGATGAGGGCTTCGATCCTGCTCGCGCATCATTGCTTCTTCCTGGTATCTGAAACGTTCGCTGGCATCGGTGGCAACAACTATCCGGCAATCCATCTCCAGGTATTGTATATCGTGCCCATTTATTTCGACATAAATATACTCGCCAAGGTTATTTTGATGTTTCCAAACACCCGAATAATCAATGTTATCAAGCTGCTTTCCGGTAATTCTGTATTTATCAAAAACTTCAATTTCCGGTGCAGGGCGCAGTTCAAGGGTAGTCATTGCCAGAAATTCTTCTTCACTATACCCGTACTTGTAAACCGCTGCTTTATTAACCTTTACAATGCGCAATGAGGATATTTCAAATATCCACATGGGGTTAGGGTTATCATCAAATAAAAAGCTTAAATCAGTTAAGGGCATACTACAAATTAAGCGCTACAGCTTTAGTCTAAAGTTAATTATTAATTTCAAAATACGAACATTGTCGATTTTGCATCATCCACACTACTTAATTGTACTTTTTTAAACGTTTTCTATATTTTTTTGCTATACTAATCATATCCTTTTGTTTTTGAAAGAAATATTTGATTTTTAAATCAGAATTTTGGAAAAGCCGGCTGGGCCCGGAAAAACATCCCGCATTTTGTCTGTAATTACATCATTCAAGAGCCTGTTACTTTAACAACCTGTTTATCAAACTTCACGTACTTACGTACTTTAAAAGCCTGCAGTCTTTTGCGGTTTCATATTTAATTAGTAATAAGCATTTTAAAATTAATTTTATTTGTTTACCTTTGCATCCCCGCAGAAAGAACTCCGGGGACATGTTGAATACATAAAATTAGAAGATGGCAACTAAAATCAGACTGCAAAGACACGGTAAAAAAGGTAAACCCTTTTATTATATCGTAGTAGCGGATGCACGCGCACCAAGAGACGGGCGTTTTATTGAGCGTTTAGGTTCATACAACCCAAACACTAACCCTGCAACAATCGACATCAATTTTGAAAAAACCCTTGATTGGGTTAACAGTGGTGCACAGCCAACGGATACTTGCCGTGCTATCCTGTCATACAAAGGTGTTTTATACAAAAAGCATTTACAGGGAGGCCTTAAAAAAGGCGCTTTAACTGAAGAACAAGTTGAAGTAAAATTCCAGGAATGGCTTGACCACAAAGACGGAAAAATTACCGGTAAAAAAACCAGCCTGGTTTCGGCAAAAGATGAAGCACGTAAAGCTGCTTTAGCTGCTGAAGCTAAAAAGAAAGAAGACAAAGCTGCTGCAATTGCTGCTAAAAATGCGCCTGTTGCCGAAGAAGTTGAAGCACCTGCAGAAGAAGAAGCTGCTGCTGAAACAGAAACCGAAGCTGAAAGCGCTGAATAATTTTTTATTTAGATACAATGCAATGGCGAAGCAACCCACAGGTTCTTCGCCATTGTTGTTTTATTCAATCATCATTTATCATAGCAATGGGTTTTAAACCTTGAGTGTTCGAAAGGTTAAAAAAAGGGTGTCATGCTGAGGCACTCGAAGCATGATACCCCCATTTGATATTTGTAAGAAATCTATCTTTCGAACACCCTTAGTTTAAAATCCGTCGCTATAATTGCAAATACAAATCGCTATGACAACCGAAGACTGTTTCAGAATTGGAAGTATCCTAAAAACCAAGGGCCTGAAAGGCGAGCTCAACATCTATGTTGATTTTGATGGCCTGGAAAGCGTAAAGCTTAATACTATTTTTGTTGAAATTGCTGGCAAGCTGGTACCATACTTTGTGAGCTCTATTAAATACTTGCAAAAAAATGCGGCTTACCTGGTTTTGGAAGATGTAGATACCATTGAAAAAGCCTCCTTACTGGTACGCAAGGATATTTATCTGCCCAATAAACAAAAACCCAAAAAGAAAAAACAGGACTTTACCCTGAAGGACCTGAAAGGCTTTACCGCCATTGATGTGAACGAAGGCGAGCTGGGTGTAATAACCGACATACACGAATACCCCCAGCAACTGATAGCCGCCGTTACCTATAAAAATTGCGAAGTGCTTTTTCCGCTGAATGAAGATACTGTTAAGGGTATTGATGTGGTTAAAGAACTGGTAAGTGTTGATCTGCCCGATGGTTTGCTGGAAATTTATTTGGATTGATATAACTGCCATTAATTAAGCGCCCTTTTGTTTAGTGCAAATTTTACAACCTGAAATACAGGCCATTATTATGTTTTGTTTAGCAGGGTTAAACCCCTGTGTAACATTCTTGTCTCATTGCTAAACAAAAACACTAAATTAAAAATGAAAATTTCAATCGGACCCCTATTAAAAACGATGGCTATTGCACTGTTTTTAACGATCACAGCAACTTTTTCTTCAAATGCCCAGGCCCCGGGCGCGCACCCTTATTACTTACATGCGTTATCTGATCTTCGCGCCGCAAGGTGGATGATTGAGCACAGACCAGGTAATTGGGTACAAACAGACCTAGAAATGAGCGCGCTGAATGAAATCAATGCCGCTATAGGCGAAATTAAAAAAGCCGCTATTGACGATGGAAAAAACATCGAAGATCACCCTCCGGTTGATGAGCGTAATGATCATAAAGGCAGACTGCACGAAGCTCATGACTTTTTGAAAAAAGCACACCAGGATGTTGACCAGGAAGAAGATGATCCGTACACCCGTGGTTTAAAACACCGTGCGTCAAAACATATTGATGCAGCATTGCAATATGTTAAACAAGCTATTCAGTTTTAATAAAAACTTCATTAAAGAAAACCGCCTCATCTCTGAGGCGGTTTTTTTATGCTAATAATTTGACATTTTGCAAAGTTTGTTGGGCACTATATACAAGATGGGGCGCGGGATTATTTTGGTTTTTGAGGCCATGATAAGACTCCAATGCCTATAATTAAAGTAGGCAACCAATAGAAAAAAGGGATATTTACCAAGATCGCTAATAATAGGATTTAACGACGATCCTCTATAAGTAAAAATTGATGCCCCCAATAATAACATGGCTACCCCTAAAAGCGTTATCGATAAACCAATAATTTTAAGTCTTGACATTGTGTAAGGTTTTAGGTGAAGATAAAATTTAAAGGACATTACATCCAGTCTCTGGCAAATAATTTTTTTTTCTTGTTCTTATTCTATAAATCAAAAGGGCTATAAATACCGAGGCCAGCAAGATTTCAATCCAAGTTAGATGCGCGTGGAAAGACCAGGATTGATTTTCATCTATAACGCTATCATTACTTTTCATTTTGTATTACGGTTTATGTGAAGATAGGCAAAAACTCTAATCATCGCCTTGTATTTTGTAAAACAAAATGGACACTATATATCAAATGGGACAAGAAAAATTATCAACATTTTTATGTCACTATTTTTTTCGCTTTATTATTGTCATTGATCGACGGGTGATAAATCGGATTACACGTATAAGGATGATTATAGTAATGATTGTTTCCATTAACCAACTTAAAAGAAACTTATCTGTATTATGAATAACCATAAAAGCGCCACCCATAACCGTGTAGAAATATATGAGTATCAGAAGGATACCACCGAAATAATTACGTTTAAGGGTCAACAGTCTCTTAACTTCAAAAAACACCATCAAAGTGCCGAGTAGTATAAAAAAGCTCCCGCAAAGAATATTCATTTGTATAGGTTTTAGGTGAAAATACTAAATATGGGACAAACTTTTTTTAAGGTTTTTTTACAACGGTATATCGATCTTAGATCAAATTGTAGAGTTCTTTTTGCTTTTGTGTTATAAGCTTACTAGATTGAAGCTTTTGCAAAATTGTTATATGCTGAAAATTAGTTATTTCACCTTTAATATTTTCAGGATGATTAAGCAGGAATTTTCTTATTTCATCGATAGGTCTATCAGAAATAAAATCACAACCCACGTGGCTGTCATATTTCAAAAAGGAATAATCCGATTTTGCTATTGTAAAGTAGTTTCCTGAAAATGGCTTATTTGTATTGATACTGACTAGTCCAATATACTTTCCACAAGTAGATAGCGATATTAGTATGGCAAATTTATCGCCTTTTGCTTCAAAAAATTCAGGTATTTCGATTAAAAGAATGCCTTTTAATTCTACATTGAAATCAGTAAGTTGATCCTTTATTTCTTGCTTAAAGAAATCGCCTAAAGATTGAGCCATTGGACAGATTCGATGAAATCATAATGCTCCTTTATGAAGTCTATTTGCTCTTGCGACAACTTTTCTTGTTTGAGAATATATTCTAATGGAACAAAACTTTTATTAGTTGATTTAGCCATTTCATAAGCCTCATCATGAGCCTTTTTCTTTAACTCGGGGAAACTTTTTCCTTTATTTTCATTGACAGATTCTAAAATACACTCGATCTCACTTTCAGATAATTCTTTAGAATTAAAATCAACTTTAGGCTTAAAAGATATTTTAGTTATTATTTCAAAACTAGGTTCATTATTTTGTTTCTTCAACAAGTCATAAGAACTTGAGGGAACAGAACCATGTTCTAAAGGTGCAATAAGATCGTCTGTTATAAATCTACCATACTTAGCAATATGCTTTAGTTCCGCAAAATATAATATTTTAAGCGCGGCATATACGTCAGCCTCGCCTTTGTCGTCTGCGATTTTTTGGGCAATAAGTATTAATGAATTTATAGCTTTAGTTTTATTGAAGCTACGACCGAACATAATGATCTCCTAGGATTTTAATTTACGTAAAATATGTAAAAAAATTGAATATTACAATAGCTACGAAGAGGGTTACATACAAATGTAGCTAATATTTTTAGCAAATCAAAATAAATATTACTTTTCTTCTTTCTTCTTATCCTTAATGGGCTTTACAGACATAGCAATCATTTGTTCTAAAGTCCCATCAAAATGCACCTTTTCTTCGTACTTCTCCGCACGAACCTTACGCTTTACCTTTGGTTTTTCTTCTTTTTGTTCGCTCATGCACAAATTTACTTAATTAAATCTGTATAAGTCAAGCGAACATTATTGACGTTTTTTACGGCATCTTCAAATCTAACAACATCACTTACCTTGCGTGTATTCCAACGATAACCAAATTCATGGCAATACCTATGCAGGTGTTTTGGACTTACATAATGATAAATACCTATTATCCCTCTTTTTAACTGACCAAAGAATCCCTCTACGGAGTTGGTATGTGCTATACCTCTTACATATTCATCACCTGCATGATTTACAGACTCGTAGTCGTAAGATGTTTTAAGGCTCGCATACATAGGGCTGCTATCCGTAATTATTGTGGCAGATGTGCTAACGTGTTTTCTGATTAACGGTATAACATCTTCGGCCTTGGGGCTGGTATTTGCTAACATAATGGTACGAACATTGCCCCCTCTCTCGACTAATGCTAATACGGCGGTTTTATCATCTACCCATTTGCCGCTTGCTTTAATTTCACGCCTCTTTTTATTGCTCTTATTTTTTGTTTTTCCACCTACGTAGGTTTCATCAACTTCAACTATCCCGTTTAACTGGTCGGTATCATTACTATGCAGCATTTCGCGGATACGGTGTAAAACGAACCAAGCGGTTTTTTGAGTGATATTTAAATCCCGGCTCAACTGTAAACTTGATATTACTTTTTTGTGAACGGTACATAGATACATAGCAGCAAACCATGTACGTAAATCTATTTTAGTGCTTTCAAATATCGTCCCGGTTGTAACTGTAAATTTCTTATGGCATTCTTTGGCCTTACATTTAAAGCCTCTATTAGTTACATAAGCACCAACGTTGCCACAATGCGGACAGCACGGCGTTTCACCCCAGCGACTATTGGCTAAATAGGTAATACAAGTCTCTTCATTTTTGAAGTAGTCTAATACTTGTAGTAAGGATTTAAATTGAGTTTCCATTGTTATTTGGTTTGCTTATACAAATATAATATTAATAACTTAATGGGACAAATTTATTTGAAAATAGTTTGTAGGTTTATGGAATAACAAAACCTAAAGCCATGTTTAAAAATAATTTTTCAAATTATTCACTCAACCCAGAGGAAAATAAATTAATAGATCAATCAATAATTTGCCGGGGTACGATTTTACACCACATCACCTTACTTGAATCGCTGTTAAATGCATATATAGCCTTTCATTTTTGTGGTAAAAACAAAGAAAAAATAGAAGAAATGGTCTTAATGATATTGGGCGATGAAAGAATGACATTAAATTCTAAAGCGCAGGTATTTTATGCTTTAGCAACCACTCATGATAAACAATGGTACGAATCCTATAAATCGTTTAGAGTGCATCCCGATAAAAAGAAAACGTATTCTATGAACAACGATTTAGTATATTCTATTGAAGAAAGAAATGTTTTTGCACATAGAGTATTAGACAAGGGGGATTTAATAGATAATTTGCCTTTACCGAAAGGTATTCTTCGATTTGCAAGACTCAAGAATGATTATGAAGCTTTAGATTATGACGAGAAAAAGTATCATGATCTTGAGCGAACTATATTAAACGTATGTTTTCACTTCTATGCATCTATAGGAGGTTTAATTAAAGATTTCACCTAAAAAGTACATTAGCCCCCCTCCGCTTGATCCGTTTGCAACCAGACTTTAGCATCTTAGGGGGCTAAGCATCTTAAATATTTTTTGTCAACTATATACTTGTTCGAACCAATTAACCTTCAAAGCAAAATTATGAGCCTTTATTTTAGAATATTAAAAAGATTAAAGAAAGAGGGTGTAAACAATGATGTAGATATTACATATCTTTTTGAAAACGAATTTTTGACACCAGTAGACAATCCTAATAGGGTGAAACATGACTATAGGCTATCTTATTTAATTTTACCATTTCTTGAAAAAATGACTAAAGATGGTCATATAAATTACAGAAATCGCTCTAAAAGGGGCGATCAAGTGATAAGTAATGATACTTGGATATATGATGGATATGAATTTCACGCCCATCTTACAGCAGATGGTTTGCTTTATTACCAAACATATTACTCGCTAATAAATCAAAGAACTTTTAATGTAATAACGTGGGTTATCGCCCTTATTTCTATTTGTGTGACAGGCTATTTTGCATCAATAAGTAACTCTTTATCATCAGAGGTACAATCCATGAAAAAAAGATTAGACACCATAGAATTAAAAGTAAACACAGCCACTTATTCCATTCCCAAAAAGATAAAAAAGCATCATTGAAGTGTTTGTCATTTTTTTGTAAATTACCTTGTCCCATATTGTATATAGTGTCCAGTTTATTTTACATTTGGTAAATAAAACCTTACAAACCATGAAAACACGTTTCCTGTTTCCGTATTGGTGCCGCTATTTGGGCTATGCATTGATTATAGCGCACGTGCCTGCCGCCCTTTTCAGAAATTCATTAGGTTTTAATAGCCCGGCGGCGACCAGTAATGCCGGATTATTTAGCAACCACCATGTATTCTTCGTGTCCACCACCCTGGCAATGGCCATCGGCTTGTTTTTGGTGGCCTTTTCAAAAGAAAAGATCGAAGATGAACAGATATCACAACTCCGTTTGGATTCATTGCAATGGGCTATCTACCTCAATTATGTTTTACTTACCGTTTGTTTAATTTTCTCAAGTGATAAGGAACATATCTTATTATTGAATCTTTGGGTGCCGCTTATATTTCTTATTATTCGTTTCAGGTGGGCTATCTTCCGCCTTAACAGTTCATTAAGCCGGGAGGGATAGTCATGAAAAACAATATACGCGTAGAGCGTGCCATCAAAAACATTACGCAAGGTGAGCTGGCGGAACAGGTGGGCGTATCACGGCAAACCATTAATGCTATCGAAAGTAATAAATATGTACCTTCAACCGTACTGGCTTTAAAGATATCCCGTGTATTTGGCAAACCGCTGGAAGATATTTTTACGCTGGAAGATAATGACTAATAAACCGCTCATCATATGGAAAACACCAAGCAACCAACATTAGGCAACGGGAAAATATGCTATGTTGAAATTCCGGCTATTGACGCTACCACATCATCTACCTTTTACAGCAATGTTTTTGGCTGGAAAATCAAAACCCGTGGCGATGGCGCGACCGCTTTTACCGATGGTATTAACGAGGTAAGCGGCGCCTGGATTTTGGGCCGCAAACCGGCAACAGAACCCGGCCTGCTGGTATCTATAATGGTGGATAGCGTTTCCGAATCCATCGCCGCTATAACCGCCAACGGCGGCAAGGTGATTAAGCAAATGGCGCTGAGCGAGAAAGAGCAAATCGCCTGGTTTATTGATCCGGGTGGAAACGTTGTGGGCATTTACCAGCATCCCGGCGGTGGTCACGGTAAAATATGCTACGTTGAAATACCTGCGGTTGATATTGAAGCTTCTTCCAACTTTTACGGCGCTGTTTTCCTCTGGTCGTTAAGAGATAAAGGCAGCGAGCATGTTGCCTTTGATGATAGCGTAGGTGTAGTTAGCGGTATGTGGGTAAATGGTCGACCATCGTCTCCCGAACCAGGCTTACTCATCTATGTTATGGTGGATGACATTACCATCGCCGCAGATGCGATAATAGCCCATGGCGGAAAAATTGTGCAGCCCGTAGGCGTTGATGCGCCGGAAATTACAGCGCGCTTCAGTGACCAGGCCGGCAATATATGGGGACTATACCAGGAACCCGGTTAAACTAAAAGGATAAAAGTTTCTTTTGTTGGCTCGTTTTTAATCTTCGATTAATATTATCGATCTAATTATCAGTATATTTAGGTGATAATTTTGATTTGATGAAACCTTACCTTTTATTTCCCTTCGGTTTTAAAATAATCGGGTTCATCCTATTGGTGCCGGGATTTATTTTGGCATATTCCTATTTTTTCCAAAATTATACATGGACTTCAGCCGGGAATCGTTCCCCTGTTGGGTTTTACGGACCAGGCAGTTATAGTTTTATTGATGAGTC
>Ga0302300_1002118_pt1 | contig 10571 bp, 5 predicted proteins | sample III_Palsa_E1_1_FD_198756 | JGI IMG/M metagenome (GOLD analysis project Ga0302300, IMG submission 198756) | Peat permafrost microbial communities from Stordalen Mire near Abisko, Sweden - III_Palsa_E1_1 | ecosystem: Environmental > Terrestrial > Soil > Palsa > Peat permafrost | place: Sweden... | reverse complement strand
TATTATGAACATAATCAATACTTTTATTTTTACAGGTCGAATGATTTTGTTTGGTTTCGACCAAAAATATGTAAAAACAAAGATATGATTTATATTTGTAATTAAGTATATACATACATATACATTAATTTAATGTAGAATAATTCTACACTTATTAACATTATGCATTGTCTTTACTTTCCATATGTAGACATAATTTGTATTTTTTTGTTAGTCACGTAGGGATGATAAAATTGTATTACATATAGATATATGTATAATAATTATACATCTTTAATTATAGTTTAGTATAACATAGCAACTAAATGTTTTATACTTGTAATGATGTTTATGTATATGTATTATTAGTATAATATTTAATTGCAAATGTATTTACATGATGTTTGTGGTTCATTAATTACATATGTGTCATGTAATTATACATTTCCTATGCTGAGAAACGACATGTCATTACAACTGTGTTAAAGTATGTTTATATTGCAAAATATAAAATTACAAAGTTTAGGAAAATATATGTATGTATAATATAAGATAGTAATACATGGATTAAATAAGCAATTACCCATTGGATAAATATCTTTTATTTTAAATAGATAGACACCAACATTTAAATTAATATTTACAAATTATATTATCCGTGATAATATAAATTAACTTGACACCTATAAAGTATTTTTTATTTATGAAAGAGTATGAGTGAAGTAAAGGTTGAAGTAGACGGTGAAATATACAGTATACCTTATGAATTTTTGGAAGGTAGCAGAACAATTCAAGATTTACTAAATTACAGCTCACTAATAGATACACGAATTCCAATCCCAATACCAATTTCTAAAATTATGTGGGAGTCATATCTTGACTTTTTATCTGGTGGTCATCCGCATAGTGATGCTTTGAAAGTAATAGATTACTTTGATAATATTGCACAACTTAATATATGGGCACAAAAGATAAAATCTAAATATAGTCTGACCATTAAACAAATACAACAAGAGTTGGAACAGACTAATTTTACATTGGCTGATGTTGATATTTTCCCTCTGACTTCAACCATTGATGAAATGTTACCGTTAATACAAACTAGGTATTTGTACAATACACAAATAAATTCTTTATCTTATGAATTTATAGGTAATTTACCTACTTCTTACATTAAACATATATTAACTACTTTGTTTACTCATAGTATAGTTGAAACTGCATATTTACAGTCTCTCAAGTATCCACATCTTAGTGAAGTACTGAAAGATGTATATATGAATTTTATGAGTGCTGGTTTTATCGTGGTTAACTTAGATAAAACAGAGGTTAACTATATTAAGAGTGAATTATTTTCAGCACGCGGTGGAATAGATAGTATATTTTTATGTTATGATAAAGATAGACCAGAATTAATAAGTCCAAGAGTGGCAGAACGCTATTATAATATTAATGTATTCAAGTATGGAGATAATATGTTCTTGTGTCCCAAAAATAAACCGTATTTACATGATGAACCTATGTTTGAGGGACATAAAATCACGGGGGTTAAGTTATGTTGTATCAATAAAAAGTCAGGAATAGAAAGGATATTAATACAACATAATAACACTTCTCAATTAAATAATTGGAATAATATCCATGATACACAAATACACATTAGAGACTATAATAAGGACTATATTTTATACTCATTTAACAAGCCATCTACTTACAACCGTGATTATTATCTTTATGTTGTATATGAATATGACCCTATTGATAATAGACTTATTGCTTTTTCCATCTGAATAATAAGTATTATTTATTAAGATTAACCTGGTTAATCTTCATTGATAACATTAAACTCTTTGTTCAACCAATCTGTAGACAATTTCACCATTTGCAACCCAGTTATAAATAGTGTTAGTGCTAAATCCAGTCGGATGAGTATGAGTATCTGCTTGTTCTGTATACAATTCGACTGTGGGATACATAGCCCTAAGTTTACCAGTTATGAATAACAGAACTTCTTGGTACATTTTAATAACATAAATTATATATTAATCTTAATTCATATTATCATTTTGTTGTGAGATTGTTTAACTATATTAACATAACACATATTTTGGTTCTATCAACGTTTGGGATACCCACTTATACAAATCATGCATAATTATTACATGGAGGAGTTTATTTTCAAATGTTAACATATACATTTGATAAACGGTCTCATCAAACACATCTCATTACTCATGATCCTCAGCTGCAATAATTATCCAAATTGCTGAAATGACTATGTTAATGATTGTAAACTGTATGGTTGTATTTAAGTAAATGTTGTTGCTGTGGTGACTATATCAGTGTAATTACATAAAATCTGTGTAAGCCAAAGGCAAGCTGCGCTAAGCAACCAACCACAAATATTATGTAATTATACAAGTAATTATAAACATATTTGTTGTTCATTAGTTACACGAATTTTATGTAATTATGTTTGTAATTAAATATTAATATCTGTATGACTGTATATTTATCTAATTTCTATATATTTCAATACATATATATATATAAACACTAGAAAAGTTAAAAACATAATTGCTACGATAATACTAACTTTTAGATTATTAAAAATACGAAGATTACAATAACACACACTAGATGTGTTGAAATTATAAACATTAATGTAGTGTATACATCTACACATATAATGCTTATGAATAGTTATGTATTGTTTGTGGGTAATTTAATTACCCACAGATTCATACAATTATAAAAATATATTTAGAACATCATGAATACAAATACATAAAATTTATGTAATTAATAATCCACAAATATCATTGGATCAATAAAGTATTAATAAGCAATCATAAACACATAAACTACACGAATTTGGTGGATCATTAATTATACGGATTTTGTGTAATTGTACTTGTATTTACTCATTAAAACGTATACCCACATGTTAATTTAACTTCTATATTTTAACATATACATATACTAGACAAGTTAATAGCACAAAAACCATAACAACATACTTCGAGTATGTTAAGTTTATAAATATTATGATAGCCTACATATACATACCTTAAAAATATTAGGATGTGATATACATTATATAAGTGTTTCAATAAAACTAAAATTATACAATATAATTTAACATATATCAAGTGTTTTGAACTACAGTATGTCAAGTGATAAGACTTTCATTCTTTATTATAAATACTATTTAATTGGGTATTAATTATCTATTGTATTTGATGCTAATTATTTGACAAAAACGTACTATTATAACTTATGCATTTTAATATTCCTGAATGTAGTTATCCATCTAGTATATTTTCAATATGTATAAGATATTGTTTATCTATGTGTTATATCTTTATATAAGTAGTATATACTACTCCATTGATAACCATATCAGTTACTACCTATTGAGTAGGTAATTAAATGTAATATTCATACCAATTGTTAAGTTATGATCATTTCTATCCTACAGACATATATGAATTTTAAATTATTTAGACTGTATCTGTTCTCCTTGTGATTTACATTATCGCAAATAGATTTACTATCATAATCTACATGATTATTGTGACATACCTTATCATCGTATTCCGATTTACTAGTGTATAATTGGTAGTCATTTTGTTGATTATTATATTTCTGTTTGGTCTCAGACTTAATGACATTACTAATAGAATTAACATGTATTTTCAACACTCATCCCACTGATAACTCAGTACTCGAAGTAGATTCTAAAGTTACAGTGATAAGTCTTTTGATATTAATATTAGAGTTACTACTACTTACACTACTTAAGTTAAAGTTAACCATGTTATTATATTATAATTGTTAGATTTTAATAAAAAACTTTTAGATATCAAGATGAGGTAAATTAATTAACGTTAAACATACATCACCATATATAAACTATAATTATGTTAAATTTAACACTTTAAATAGTACACAATAAATATATAATTTAATATATTTTAAATATTACCAATATATGGTATTTGTAATGAGATAATATATAGTTATATTATATTTTTAAAGAGTTCATCACACACTTAGTAAAGTTATGTGTTATCTTTACCCTCTAATTATTCGAATATTTTTATTTTTTAATATTTTACTAATTATATTTTGTATTTTCATACATAGTAGTTGTATATAATTTTTGTTTTAATGTAATCCCAAAATCTTAAATTTTAACAAAAACTTTACCTACAAACAGTATAATCATTTATATTAATAGTGTATATTATACTATATTAAGTATTTAATTGCTATGGAAGCACAAATATTGTTTTACCATCAGTAAAAAATGTTTACTTCATAATTAATGTTAGTATTATATAATATTGTTTAATGATCATATCACAAACTATAACAACTATAACCTTTAATTACATACTGTAATTAAAATACATTACATAATAAATAAATATAATACCATACATCTGGTACTACATGACCATCTCACACACAACAATGTCTCGTTAAAATTTAGGATTTTGGGATTACATTAAAACAAAAAATATATACAACTACTATGTATGAAAATACAAAATATAATTAGTAAAATATTAAAAAATAAAAATATTCGAATAATTAGAGGGTAAAGATAACACATAACTTTACTAAGTGTGTGATGAACTCTTTAAAAATATAATAAAACTATATTTCATTACTATAGTTATCATGTATTAATTATATTTAAAAAATAATAAGTAATACATATGCCATACACCAATTAAAATATTACATATTATATAATATTACTGATAATAACAAAATTACAGCTTGTACATTATAATATTACTTATTCTACCTCATTTAATTATATTTCACTAAGATTTAAATTATTATGATTATAGTTAAAATATAAATCTAAAACATTTTAAGTATTATACATGAACAATAAATTTTAATATGTATCTTATTATTGATAATATACTATTACATAACAAAATACATAACATAGTTTACTTATTTAATAAGTAAAATGAAGAAAATAAAAATAATGACTGAAGGTTTAAAATGAGCATTGTAAGTAATAGTAATTCTAATATTAGTACCAAAAGACCCATCACTTCAACTCCAAGACCAACCTCAAATAGTAAATCCTCAATGAGAGAAGTGTCGGAACCAAGTGTTAATTCTCCTAGTAACGTCACTAGGTTTGAAGCTACACAACAATATAGTAATCCACGAAATAACTATCAACCACCTATCAGTGAACCAAATTATGATAGTGAATCAGATTATCATAGTGAGTCCGATTATGACAACATCAATCATAATGAGAAAAGACATGATCCAAATAAACCAAGACCCATGACCCCAAAAGGAAAACAAAAGGTTAATAGTAACAACACATCAATTAACAATGAAAGTAAAGCTACTAATACTACCAAGTATAAACCATTAGTTTACACCAACCATGTTCTGAACGAGATCCAGAAGAATTTACATGCTATAAATACGGTTGAGGGTTTGGTTAATATATTCTTTATTATTAATATGATGTATTATGACAATGAAACACGACAGTTTTCAATTAATAATTATGTTAATTTTGATTGGATAATTGCTGTACCATTAAATGAACTATACAAGTCATTTCATGACACGGTTAATTCCTTTCTTGAAAAACATTCTAAAGATCTTGAAGTTTATAGTGATAGTTTAGAAGTTGCACAATGGAGAGAATCGGAAATATATACTACACCTCTATTTGAATTTACCTTGACTGAACATGATCGATATAGAATGCAAAAATGGGAATTATGGGATGAAGCAGTAAAATGGGAAAATAAATTAAGACAAAATCTTAATTATATTATTGAATCTACTGATGAACAATGTGTGTTTCACGATTTGTGTCACGATATTGACCATAGTGATATAAATCATGAATATAAAACATTATATAACGAATACCACAAATTAAATCCGGCATTGGCAAATAGATATAACTCACATTACATCTATCATTTTGCTAATAACAGAATAGTTAAAATTACATATGACAAATTGTGTGATATTAAATATTTGCAAACAGTTAGTGAGTCATGTAAAGATATTAGACATCGAATTAGTTGTGAACTGGTTAAAATACAAAAACTCATGTCAACCGTTACTGATAAACACAATAATCATCGCTCTGTAGTCACAAATGCTATCTTAAGAAAGGTAAGTGTTGAACCATATTTTGAAAGATATGACTTTAAAAATGGTTATTTGATTGGTATCGCAGATAGAAAGGTTCTTGATCTTGAAACTTTACAGGTAGAACCGAAAACACGTGAACATGATATTTGTCATAATATGCCACAAACAGAAGAATATATCTTTTCATCTGATGTAGATCGTCATGATGACGCAATGATGGAACTCTTCAATTTGAATTGGAATGTATATGTTAATTTTATGATGTTACTAGCTATGGCTTTTGCAACTTACAAGTATGGTAAGTATTTGTACATTATAACTATAACGAAGGAGTTTAAGGAATTGGTAATCAACTTACTTAATGTAACATTGGGACCTATGTACAAACATTTGGATGGTAAAATATTAAAAAGTAAAAAGTTCGATGTTCATCAACTTAAAGATAAAAGAATAGTATCATTTGATAATGTTAAATCTATTCCCTTCAATGTTACCGAAAAATATTTTAATAGTACGATGAAATATTCAAGTGGTGGTAAGTACTTTCGTTTCGATACAAATTTCATCATATTTGCTGACGATGTGCCATATATTAATCCATTAGAACAACACCTTATTTACCAAGCTCATTTAACTGGCAATCCTAACGGCAAGTGGATGGAAGATAGAAATATTAACATTAACTGGCGAAAATATTTTTTGGATACTCTTCTGTTCTATTCTAAACATGTACGTAATTATGAAAACGAAATATTACCCCCTGCAATTATCTATCAACCTAAGACCGTTAAACCATTAAACAGTAAACATTTGGATAAAAATACATCAGACGATGAATCGTCATACGATACCAAAAAACTCACAAATGTGAAGTCAGCTGAACAACTTAAACTTGAGAAGAGACTTTTTGGTGACTTCCTAATTCAGAGAGTAGAGTTTAACAGTGGTAAATCTCAACATACTGATGAGTTTAGGTATAATGTTAACTTGTTTCTACACCAAATGGGTTATTCAGATGTTGTACTGTCACATATAACAATTGGTAGGTACTTATCTCGAGCGTCTAAGGATATGGGTAGACATTATGAAAGGATTCCAGATCCAGCTAGTGTTACAAAAACAGTATATTTATATAGTGGTGTAGTATCCTATCCTCAGGACATTGAATATGGTGAATATGAGCAATATGATGACGATGGTCGACACATTCAGTATAATGAGAATGATGAGGACGATCAATGTAATGAAGACGAATTGTATGATGACAATGAGGATAATAGTTAACATATAACATTTCACGTTCATATTTAAAAATAAATAAACATATACACATAAATATATTGTACATACTTAGTATGTACACCCAATACCAAGTTAATAAATAATGTTGTACTATCAATATTAATAATAAGAAATAATTACTTTACTACATAATATTATATTATTGCTTTATTAACCATATTTTGAACAAAAACAAACATAAATATGTCATATCATTAATAATGTGTAATATGTCTAACCCATTATCACTAATATTATTCGTATTATACACCATTATAACGTTATTAATTTATATACATTTTGTAACTATAATCAAAATAGGTTTATACTACATATTATTAATATAATGAGTCATTCATCACAACATTATTGAATTAACCCAATTTAGTATTTTAACTATTCTAATCTCCTTTACTTCATCGTGAAGTAAAAGATACAACATATTTATTCATTGACAACATATTATAATAATATTATTATAATATAGTTATAACTAAGATACTTAATGATAAGATATTTATATATTTCTGGTGTTAATATAATATAAACACAGTTAATAATTTAACATAAATTTATTACTTATCAAGTAGGTAATATTCACGTAAATATATGGATAAAATCCCCTCAAGAATAAGTATACTTTATCTATTTTAACATACACGAAACATAGTATGTATAATAATTTAAAATATTCAATAAAGATTGGAATTTTGCAAGTGGCAAATATAATATTAGTACATATTAGTGTATGATTATTTATTACAAGTTGTAATAAAAATTATAGTTTTATTGTCAAAAATATCAGTATGATATATATATCATAATATAAAACACATTGAATGGTAATAAAACACATATATATATACACATATATACTTTAATTTTATTCGTAATTATACATAATTATATTCTTTTGTAGTTTTATATCTTATTTGTAGTTTTATCCTTTAATTATTAATGGATATCACAATGAGATAATGTAATGTATTATTATATTTTTAAAAAGTTCATTACACATATAGTACAGTTATACATTATTTTTAACCTCCATTTATTCGAATATTTTTATTTTTTAATATTTTACTAATCATATTTTATATTATCATACATAGTAGTTGTATATAATTTTTGTTTTAATGTAACCTTGAAATCCTAATTTTTAACAACAATTTGTTTTGCGTGAGGTAAACAGTATATACTAGATATACATATCGTAGTATAGTTATTTATTATGTAATGTATTCTGATTACATCATGTACTCAATCCATGTTTAGATATTACAATATACATTAAACAGTGTAATTTCTGGATACTTTATATAACATTAATTACAAGATAACTACTTTCCACCAATAATAAAATTGCGTTAATAATTTATAATAAGTAGATGAATTACACTGTTTAATACTCTTTACAATAAACAAAACATGTATTCAATCCATGGATTGAATACATGGTGTATACATATTCAAAACACTACGTTAATATCAAACATCATTAAAAATTAGGATTTCAAGGTTACATTAAAACAAAAAATATATACAACTACTATGTATGATAATATAAAATATAATTAGTAAAATATTAAAAAATAAAAATATTCGAATAAATGGAGGTTAAAAATAATATATAACTGTACTATATGTGTAATGAACTTTTTAAAAATATAATAATATAATATAGTATTAAATGTTCTGCATCTCTCATCAATTATTACCTAATAAATAGGTAATTATTATACATGTCAAATTATTGGTTATGCCTATATCGTGTTTGGGATACAATACAAATATGTGAACGGTTATTTTGTTGTTGGATATTTTTATTTCAAATAAGATATAGTAATTATATTATATTATATTATTAATGAATAATTGTATGTTACTTACCATATTTGGAAATTGTGTATTTTTTTGTGATAGTGGAAATAGGTTGTTTATGTTATATCACTGATATGATCAGTAGATACTTAAAGTTGTATATTCTAATCGTGCAAAGTTTTGGGATGTTTAACTATGACAATTTCACCATTGAACAATTGTTCGCTATTATCTACAATATTAAAATTACACCTCACATGATTACGTAGTAAAACTTGTTGCAAACTATTTAAACAGGGAAGGTTAATCATTGGTGTCAGCAAGTGAAAACAATAAATATTACCAACCTAAAACGTTAAGTATTAAAACTATTAAATGTTAAAATAAACAATTTACAACCTAATGTCGTAACACAAATGAAGTTAAAAAGGTTAAGATACATGACAAAGTTTATAATTTTACTTCCTAGGGAAATGTAATGTAATCTTACCTCTATATATTTTCTTGTCTCAGACATGTTTTATAGTAAACCATATGTTTCACTGGTGTTAATATTATTAAGTTAATAATACTTGTTAAAGTGAATAAATATAAATTTTTAACTAATGAAATTATATGTCAAGTAATAGATTCGACATATCCATCTCCCCTACTATTGATACCGCATTCAATACCATATTTGATGAGTATAAAAACATTCAATCAAAACTTGACAGACTTCGTTATGAACATTTGGTCTTAAAGCAAGACTATGATGTTATCATACAGGATAACAAGGAATTGCAAAACGAAAATTTTAGTCTCAAACAAGAACTATCTGAAATTAGAGCATCTTCAAAATACAAGGATATTGAGAGGGGAATTAGAGGTATGCAATCAATTCGTAAAGCAGCCGTTTACGGTAACAAAGAGATAATTAAAGGTATCTGATTTGTACAATTTATATCGAAAAAGACTATGCAATATAAACCAAATTTTTAACTATATGTATTTATGTATGTATGTATGTATATTACTTAAAGTAATATAACAATGTTACTATTTTAATGATCGTAGAGTATATAAAATAAATTGCCTAGTGGTAAATATGATAAAACAACAAAAATAAAATGTAGACTATAATATAGTTAGTATAACATTCTCTCTCTCTTATCTAATATTACTCTAATATTATAATTATATGATAGTTTAACTTTACTAATGTCATCGTCACATCATTTAACAACATCATTTAACAACATCATTTAACAACATCATTTAACAACATCATTTAACAACATCATTTAACAACATCATTTAACAACATCATTTAACAACATCATTTAACA
>Ga0302300_1002113_pt1 | contig 10589 bp, 14 predicted proteins | sample III_Palsa_E1_1_FD_198756 | JGI IMG/M metagenome (GOLD analysis project Ga0302300, IMG submission 198756) | Peat permafrost microbial communities from Stordalen Mire near Abisko, Sweden - III_Palsa_E1_1 | ecosystem: Environmental > Terrestrial > Soil > Palsa > Peat permafrost | place: Sweden... | reverse complement strand
CAACCAATAGAAGCTATTTTTGACAAACCCCCTCCCAATCAAAGCTATAAGCAAGCGGCAGTAATTAAGATTTGGTGATAATTTACCCGGACACTAGTGCACATAAGTGGTAGAAGGGTTTCACAAATCAAGTGGCCCACTATACTAGACATTATACTTATAAAGTGATTTTAATAACTATAAATTATCAAGCCAATTTTGCAGAATAGTAATTTCAGCTAGTGTCATATTTAAGCCTAATTTAGTGCGTCGCCATACAATATCTTCTGCCGTTATAGCCCATTCTTCTTTTTGCAAATATCTTATTTCTTTCTCATAGAGGGATGCCCCAAAATGCACTCCTAAATCGGTAGTATATTTGCTGCTTCCAAGCAAAATAGGAGTCAGGCTACCATATTGATTAATATAACGTTTTAATAAATTGGCAGGCAAGTGCGGGTACTTTTTTAAAATATGAGCTTCATATTCGTGTAAAGTAAGGGCGCCTAATGCACCTCCAGGTAATGGTTTGAGTGAAGGTTCTTTAAAATACAAAAAAGGAAAAAAAGGTTTTAATTTTTTTATGGCTTCACAGCTTAAGCTTCTAAAAGTAGTTAATTTCCCGCCAAAAACACTTAGAACGGGCGCTTTATTTTTCGCTTGATTCAGTTCTAAAATATAATCTCTGCTCAATTTCGAAGGGTTATCTTCATTGTTTGCCGATAGTGCGCGCACGCCTGAATAACTCCAATGTATATTACTTTTATCTATTTTTTTACAAAAGAAATTATTGTAGGCATCTAGCAAATAATGAATTTCGGCTTCTGAAATTTTTTCCGAACCTTCTAGATTGTCAACGGTAATATCGGTTGTGCCTATTAGCGTAAATTTTTCTAAATAAGGTATTACAAAGATAACTCGTTTGTCAGAATTTTGCAGTAGAAAAGCTTCTCTATGAGCAAGTATTCTTGGAATAACAATATGACTTCCTTTAACCCAAGACAAAGCATTTTGAGGTTGTATATGTAATAAGCTTTGTAGCAAATTGGCAACTTGAACACCTGTAGCATTAACTAAGCATCGAGCTTGGTGAGTTATCAACTGTCCTGTTTTTTCATTTACGCATTGAATTTCCCAAAAATCGTGTAAACGTTTAGCGCCTATTACTTTACTACGTGTATAAATTTGAGCACCTTCTAATTTTGCAGCTTTAGCAAGGGTTACTACTAAGCGAGTATCGTCAGTGGTGCAGTCGTAATATTTTAAACCTTTTTTATACTGAGCTTGTAGGCCAAGTTCAGAGTCTAGGCGTTGGGAATTAGAAGTCGGAATAAGTTTACGTGGACTTAAATAATCATACAGGTAAAGTCCTAATCTTAAAAACCACAATGGACGTATTTTTGAGGTATGGGGTATTATAAAAGATTGCGGGCGTATTAGATGAGGCGCAATCTTCATTAATAATTCGCGTTCGTTTAAAGATTCTTTTACTAAGCCAAAAGCATAATGTTCTAAATAACGTAGGCCGCCATGGATCAGTTTACTGCTTTTAGAGGAAGTTTCTTGACCTAAATCTTGAGCTTCGCATAAGGTCACTTTTAGGCCAGCTCTTGCTCCTTCCAGGGCGATTCCGACACCGTTAATGCCTCCTCCAATTATAAAAATGTCTTGTACTCGCATATTCATCTTATTTGCATTTGGTATGACTAAGTTTTAAAAAAAGGGCGTCGTGTGGTAGCTTCGCACTTGAAATGGTAAATGATTTATAAAAAGGATTGATATTTAGGTTTGCAAGGGCTATTGCCGATATTAAGCTTTGAGCTATTGTATTCTTACAAGCCTTGTCATGGAGCATGGTTATAAAGTCCTTTTGAAATCATAGGTTTTCTAACATAGTATAGTGTGGAATTAGTAAAAGGATGAACTTAATATTGAATATTTTGTCTAATTTTTTATATATGAAATGGGTAAAAGGTTAGGTAATGAGCATACAGCAAAAAATAGTCAAAGTTTTGACATCCCTTGTGAAACAGGGGGCTATGAATGACAATTTATTTGCTGCAATTGAAGCAAAAAATGCCGTGGAGCTAGCAAAGTGTATCGCAGCGGGAGCTAATCCAAATGCAACGAACAAAGCCCGTGATTCTGCACTAATTATGGCTACGAGAAATAGTTTTGTAGAAGGTGTTGGTATACTCTTGGATGCAGGTGCGGATATATCTTATGAAAATAAAAAAACTCGCCAAGATGCCTTTACCTTATCAATTTTTCTTAATGAGGTTGAAATTTTGAGGAAAATTTTAGAGAAACTTGAGTCCCTAGGCTTTGGAGCGAAAAATGGACAATAAATCAAGAGAAGCTTTAGAATGGACACTGAAAGAGTCTATACAAATTGCCATAATGCATAAAAAATGGGATTGTGTCGAAGTTATGATGGAATATCCTTTCTTATTTACCAAAGAACTTATAAAACAAGCTGAAGAAGCTTTGAATGGAGAAAAGCTCAAGAATAAACAGTCAGATTCGCTGCATCAGAAAATATATGAAATGAATGAAGGTTTTTCAAGTTCAGAAAAAAAGCCTTCCATAGAATCATCTAATGAAGGAATTTATAAAAAGTTTTTATCTATAACTTTGCCTAAAACTAAAGATTCAAATGCTAATCCTAAACCAGAGGTCAATCAATTGGATAATAATGATAACAAAAAAAATCCTAAACCATAATAAATCATTATTTTGTTAAGTTGAGCCAAGCTACATGACAGCTTCAAAGGCCTATCGGTCTAAAAATCCCCTGGACACCTAAGGTTAGAATCAGTTAAGCTTATTATTCGTAAATATATATTGCATTAAGTTCTATGAATAACTCTGTTCCTTCTATTGTAAAAGTATCAAAACTCTCCTTTAAAAGAGGCCACAGACAGATTTTTAAAGAAATCGACTTAGTAGCGCGTAAAGGGAAAATAACCGCCATTATGGGGCCTAGTGGTTCTGGAAAAACAACATTATTAAGTTTCATTGGTGGCCAATTGCATCCGGACAGTGGCACGGTAGAAGTTAAGGCGAATAACTTAGCTACTTTAAGTCGCGATCGCTTATATCACTTAAGACGTGAAGTGGGTATGCTTTTTCAAAGTGGCGCACTGTTTTCCGATTTAACCGTATTTGAAAATGTAGCTTTTCCTTTAAGAGAACACACTAAATTATCTGAGTCCATGATTCGTCATTTAGTCTTAATGAAATTGCATGCAGTCGGCCTTAGGGGGGCTCGTGATTTAATGCCTGCTGAACTTTCTGGTGGTATGAATCGCCGGGTAGCATTAGCGCGGACTATAGCTTTAGATCCTGAGCTCATTATGTTCGACGAACCGTTTGCAGGGCAAGATCCTATCTCTATGGGAATTTTAGTAGAATTAATTAGGCGCTTAAACGAAGCATTGGGTATGACGACTATTATTGTGTCGCATGATGTTCCCGAAACTTTGAGTATTGCAGATTATGTCTATCTTATATCCGATAGTACTATTCGTGGTGAAGGTACGCCGGATGAACTAAAAAATAGCCCGGATGAATGGATTCAGCAATTTATATGTGGTTTACCCGATGGGCCGGTACCTTTTCATTATCCGGCGCAAGATTATACCAACGATTTATTGGAAACTTCATAAATGACAGTTGTTTTAAATTTTTTACAATATATAGGCCATATCACTGGCAATTTTTTTCAAAAAATAGGACAAGCTTTTCTATTTTTTGCTCGTGCTATTATTGGTAAACCAGAATGTATTAATGGTACCGTAAGATTATTACATCAATTGCATTCAGTCGGCGTTTTATCTTTAGTTATTATTATAATTTCTGGGCTTTTTATTGGTATGGTGCTCGGCTTGCAAGGCTATACTATTTTAGTAAAATTTGGTGCGTCTCAAGCATTGGGTCAATTAATAGCATTAAGCTTAGTACGAGAACTAGGGCCAGTGTTGAGTGCATTATTATTTGCGGGTAGGGCGGGTTCTGCTTTAGCTGCCGAAATTTCTCTGATGAAAGCCACCGAGCAATTATCTTCCATGGAAATGATGGGGGTAGATCCTTTACGAAGAGTTATCGCCCCTCGATTTTGGGCGGGGCAAATAGCATTGCCTTTATTGACTTTAATTTTTATGGCGGTCGCTATTGGTGGTGGTTATTTAGTTGGAGTAGAACTTTTAGGAGTTGATAAAGGTGCATTTTGGGCTAATATGCAAGCTGCGGTAGATTTTAGGGAAGATATCGTAAACGGTATTATTAAAAGTGTGGTATTTGGTAGCATTGTAACCTGGATTGCAGTTTTTCAAGGTATCGATAGTGTGCCAACCTCAGAGGGCATAGGGCGAGCCACTACAAAAACCGTAGTGTATTCCTCTTTAGCAATTTTGGGATTAGATTTTTTTCTAACAGCAGTTATGTTCAGGTAAGGTTTAAAAATTATGATGAAAACGAGAACAGTAGAAATAACCGTAGGTGCTCTTATGATTTGTGCGATAGCATCATTTTTGATGCTCGCCATTCAAGTAAGCGGCTTAAATAATATCTTTAAAAAAGATGATGGTTATATACTTACTAGCCAATTTTCTAATATCGGTGGTTTAAAGGTGCGCTCTCAAGTTTCTATTGCAGGAGTTAATGTAGGGCGTGTCCATGCCATTAACTTAGATAAAGACAATTATCATGCAAATGTTGTGATGATGATTGAGCCTAATATTCAATTACCAGAAGATACTCAAGCTAGCATTTTGACTGCAGGATTACTTGGAGATAATTATGTAGGATTATCCCCAGGATTTAGCAAAGAGATACTTAAGAAAGGGGGGGTTATCCCGCTCGAACAAACAGAGTCTGCATTAGTCCTTGAACAGCTTATTTCAAAATTTGTTGCAGGCAATGCCAGTAATAGTTCTAAACCCAACCGTTAAGGAATGCATCAATGAAACAGGTATCTAGAAATCTTATTGTTTTTTTAAGCTTAATGCTAGGCATCAATGTACTATATGCACAAGCTACTGATCCTATAGCACTGTTGCAAAATATTACCAGCACAGTAATACAAGAATTAAATGCACATCAAGTAGAAGTAGACAAAAATCCTAAACAAATTTATAAAATTGTAAATACTATAATTTTACCCCATGCCGATTTTGATGAAATGGCACAATGGGTAGCAGGAAGAGAAGCATGGCAAAAAGCTTCACCTACTTTAAAAGAACAATTTATTGTGGAATTTAAACAATTAGTGGTGAATACTTATGGGAATGCGCTAGCAGCTTACCACGACCAAAAAATAGAATTTTTACCCATACGAGGAAATTTCGACGCTAAATCCAGAGTAGTGGTATCTAGCGTTATTAAAGAAGCTAATAAAAGCCCCCTACGCGTGGATTATAAATTAATTAGAAAAACACAAGGATGGAAGGTCTACGATATCGTCATTGAAGGGGTGAGTTTAATAAAAGGTTATCAAGCACAATTTATGGATGATATTCGTGCTAAGGGCTTAGCTCCTACTATTCAAAAGATTAAACAAAAAAATTCAGCCAGTTAATAAAGGTGTTTTGATGACAATGTCGGTTGAAAGTACTCCCTTGGGTTTAAAGCTTAAAGGACATATAGATTTTGATAATGTAAATGAAGCTTGCGAACGCGGGCTTCATTTAATACAAAGTATGCCAGAAATTGCTGTTGATTTACGGGAGCTTGAGCGATCAGACAGCTCTATATTAGCGCTATTAACCGCTTGGGTGCGACAGGCAAAAGCCCAAAACCATACTATTGTCTTTAACAATATGCCTAAATTTATGCATGACATTTTAAAAGTATATGGTCTGCAAGAGATTTTACCCTTCGAATAATTTTAAAATAAGGCTTTTACCGCATGCAAGTTAAAGAGCTAGAAATATTAATTCAACAACATATACCTGATTGTCAAGTGAAGGTACAAAGCGAAGATAACCACCATTTTGAAGCAGTAGTTATTAGTGATAATTTTGAAAATAAAAAATTATTAGAAAGACAGCGTTTAGTCCTGCAAGTAGTAAATCCTTATTTATTAGATGGTAGTTTGCATGCTTTTAGTTTTAAAACATATACAGTAGCTCAATGGTCCAATAAGAAAAATCTGGAAGATAGGTAATGCAAAAATTAATTATTCAAGGGGGCATTCCCTTAAAAGGTGAAATACGTATTTCAGGGGCAAAAAACTCGGTGTTACCTATTTTAGCAGGCTTACTATTAGTATCAGAGCCGGTAACCATTGAAAATGTTCCGCACTTACATGATGTAACTACTATGCTTGAATTATTAGGTTATCTGGGGGTGACCTTAATTATTGATGAAAATTTGAGCATACAAGGCGATGCCGCTAGTATTACTCGATTTGATGCGCCTTACGACATAGTCCGAACTATGCGTGCTTCTATATTAGTGTTGGGGCCCATGCTGGCACGCTTTGGTCAAGCGGCAGTGTCGTTTCCCGGAGGCTGTGCCATTGGACCTCGCCCGGTAGATTTACATATCAAAGGCTTACAAGCTATGGGCGCGGATATACAAATTGAAAATGGTTATATAAAAGCCTCGGTAAAAGGTAGGCTAAAAGGTGCTCATATTGTTTTTGATATCGTCACCGTAAATGGTACCGAAAATTTAATGATGGCTGCGTGTTTGGCGCAAGGGCAAACCGTTTTAAAAAATGCAGCAAGAGAGCCTGAAGTGCAAGATTTAGCTAATTTTTTAAATAGCTTAGGCGCACAAATACAAGGGGCTGGTACCGATACCATTATCATTGATGGGGTCACAAAGCTTGGTGGGGGAACATATAAAGTTATTCCCGATAGAATAGAAACAGGGACTTACCTAGTTGCAGCCGCCATTACCGGCGGGCATGTCAAATTAAAGCAAACTCGAGCAGATTTATTAGAAGCAGTTATCTTAAAATTACAAGAAGCCGGTGCAGATATTGAAACAGGAGCCGATTGGATTAGCCTTAATATGCATGGCAAAACTCCTAAGGCCATTAATATAAAAACAGCACCTTTCCCTGGCTTTCCAACCGATATGCAGGCTCAATTTACCGCTTTAAATGCTATTGCAGAAGGTACGGGTACTATCTCTGAAACCGTGTTTGAAAATCGCTTTATGCATATACAAGAGCTGTGCCGCATGGGGGCAGATATTACGATTGAAGGTAATACTGCTATCTGTAGAGGCGTTAGCCATTTAACGGCAGCACCCGTTATGGCGACCGATTTACGAGCTTCTGCAAGCTTAGTGTTGGCAGGGCTTGTGGCGCAAGGCCGTACTGAGGTAAACCGAATCTATCACATAGATAGAGGCTATGAATGTATTGAGGAAAAATTGATGCAATTAGGTGCTAAAATAACCCGTGAATCAGATAAGCATTCTTCTTGAAAAAAGGGGAAAAATTTTGGTGAAAATATGTTAGAAAATAAAGTGAATACGGAAATTACCCCCACTATGCGGCGGCGTGGCATTTATTTATTACCTAATTTATTTACCACAGGGGCTTTGTTCTGTGGTTTTTATGCGATTGTTGCAGGCATGAAAGGCCAATTTGAAAATGCAGCCATTGCCATCTTTATTGCCATGATTATGGATGCTTTAGATGGTCGGGTTGCTCGTTTAACCAATACCCAAAGTGATTTTGGCGCTCAATATGATAGTTTGTCGGATATGGTCTCCTTTGGGGTAGCACCGGCTTTAGTGGTTTACAATTGGGGTTTATCTCAATTAGGTAAACTAGGATGGCTTGCAGCATTTGTCTATGCGGTAGCTACTGCTTTGCGTTTAGCGCGCTTTAATATACAAATAAATGATACCGATAAAAAGTTTTTTCTTGGGGTACCATCACCTGCTGCTGCGGCAGTAGTAGCTGGGATGATTTGGGTAGGAGCTGAATATGGCTTACCTGGACACCGTATCAGTTTGATAATCGCTTTGGTAGTAATCATGTTGGGAGCCTTAATGGTGAGCAATTTATGTTATTACAGCTTTAAAGAAATTGATTTAAAAGGTAAAGTACCCTTTGTGGCTGTATTGGTAGTCGTATTAATTTATACTTTAATCGCTTGGGACCCACCGCTGGTATTATTTTGCGTATTTTCAGCATACGCTTTATCGGGTCCTTTTACCTGGTGTAAACACCATTATAAAAAAAAATATGCTGAGTCTTAAGCAATATCATATTTTAGAACAAATGCATATTCCTCTTTGGTTAGAGCGGCCTCGCTCTGCCCTGCAATATCATTCCAACCATATGTTATTAGGTGCACCCTGCTTAGTTATAGTAGAAAAATTTAATAATAAATTGCAAGAATATCCTTTATTTACTGGTATGTTAAAAGTATTAGATATTGCTTTTGAAAAATTGGGCATAGCCTGGTATACGGGCGGGGATATTAATCAAAAAATCCTGCTGCAATTATCTCCTAAAACTCTACTTATTATGGGGCATACGATCGCTGCTCAAGTTTCTAAGGGTAATATGGCTTGTACTATACCTTGCATTGCCGTACCTCACCCTGTTGAAATTTTACAAAAACCAAGCCTAAAACGCGAAGCTTTCGAATCTTTAAAAATACTTAAAAAGATAATATATCATGGTTAAATTACGGCAAATGCAAATAAGTGATATAGCACAAGTGATGCAGATTGAAGAGAGCGTTTGTGATTATCCATGGACTGCAAATATTTTTAGAGATTGCTTATTAGTAGGCTATGAAGCTTGGGTACTGGTGAGTGAAAAAACTTTATTGGGCTATGGTTTATTGTCCATTGCAGCAAACGAAGCTCACGTCCTCACTATTAGCATTAAACCAACCCATCATAGGCAAGGCTTAGGGCTGCAATTAATGCGGCATCTTATTCAAATTGCTACAGAAGCCAAGGTTGAGCAATTATTGCTTGAAGTACGAGAAAGTAATCATGCCGCATATAAGTTATATGAGCAATTAGGTTTTACTGCAATAGGTATTAGAAAAGAGTATTACCAAACTAAAAATGGCCGAGAAGATGCTAAAGTATTAGCATTAAAATTTTTAAGCGCTTAAACCACGTTAGGTATAAGAGCTTATTTTCTAATTAAGCTATCACAAATTAGCTAAATATTTTATGATCTTCTATAACGTTTAAAATGAATTTCTCTCAATTCTTCTTTTGTTGGCTTCTCTCTACCTACTTCAGCTTTAGAATCTTAATATATTGCCAGAAATGAATTACCCCCTCTAAATGCAACCGAGGCTCTCCACTAGTGTCCGGGGAAAATCTGTATAGTTTTCAATACTTTAAAAAATGATTGCTGATACTCTTTAGTGTAATATACACTCTTTTAACCCGTTCAAAAACTAAAAGAGAGTATCAGCATATGAAAAATAACACATTTACAATGTTAACTAAAGTAGTTGATAAAAAATTCTTTAATCAACTAGTAACCTGAGTTCGGCTTAAGCAAGCACAGGTGTAACATGACCCATTTCCCCGAATAGTTTTTCAACTCCTTTTATTTCAGGTTTTTTGTCTTGAAAAGTATAAGCTATTAATCCACAGAGCAAATTAACCATAAAATTTTTAACACTGCGATGTCGCGTGTGTTCGATTTGAGAAATATTTTTAAGTTGGTCATTAATAGTTTCTATGATTGAACGTTTTCTTAATAAAACCTTATCTATTAAAGGCATAAACTTATTTTTCATATTATTTTTCACTGTCGTTATAAGTTGTAATCCTTGAGAAAACAATTCATTAAACAATTTTTTTGAAATATAACCTTTATCACCAAATAATTTACCTGTAATATCCTTTGCCATTTCAACCACGGGTGTGCGATCATCAGTATTTCCTGGGGTTACTTTCACCGCAACTAATCCTCCTTTTTCATTTGTGATTAAATGCAATTTAAAGCCGAAGAACCATCCCATAGTTGTTTTCCCAATTTTACCAAGACCCGCAAATACTTTATTTCTTGATATTCGTTTATTGCCACAAACACCTATTTTGGTAGAATCAATATAAGAAATACCAGTAGGATCTTCCAAACGGCTTATCAAATAAGAGCATAATGGTAATAATACGCTAGGCATAATTTCAACGAATCTATTGTAGCTTAAAATTTGAGGAAACATATCCTTTAAATAAACGCAGGCGTAATTAATATAAAAAGCCTTAAAATTACGATATGCAGAAGCGTGAAAATAAATTACCAAAGTCATAATTTCACTGGAAGATAAACTTTTTTTACGATTTCGACTACGTTTTCCGTTTTCTAAAAGCTTCAGACTTTGTTGGTTGCTTGAATAAATTTTAAAAAAATCATCAATTTCACAAAATAATGTAGTAAGATCCATAGTTGTAGCACCTCTTGATAGCCGTCAAGTGGATGGCATTTTACCATCCTTTTGGTGCTACTACTTCTAATATTCTTAACCCGAACTCAGGTTAGTAAAAAAATATAATGCAGATAACTATGTTAAATCCTTTAATACTTGGGATCATTTCCAGACCATGCTTTATGCCCAATACACAAATCAAGCTAGTTTACGTTCATTAGAAATAAATTTTAATCA
>Ga0302300_1002110_pt1 | contig 10598 bp, 6 predicted proteins | sample III_Palsa_E1_1_FD_198756 | JGI IMG/M metagenome (GOLD analysis project Ga0302300, IMG submission 198756) | Peat permafrost microbial communities from Stordalen Mire near Abisko, Sweden - III_Palsa_E1_1 | ecosystem: Environmental > Terrestrial > Soil > Palsa > Peat permafrost | place: Sweden... | reverse complement strand
GGGCCGGGATCGGATGTGGGATAGTGAAAATCGTAGTTCATCAGGATCATGGCGTCGGTTTGCGCCGCCAGATACTTGTAGTCGTAGGTCCAGTCCGCGGCCGGGAGCGCAATCATCAGTTTTAAATTCGCGGCGCGAAGCGATTCGCCCAAGTCGTGAATAAAATGCTGGAAATCCTCCATGCTGGATTTCGGCACTTGCTCGAAATCAACGACGATGCCGGGCTCGTGCTGCTGCGTGGTGAAATCCGTAAGCTCCTTGATCAGGCGCTGGCGAGCTGCGGGGCGCGCCAGCATTTCCGCCATATCTTTTATGGCCCAGTCCTTTCCGTTGTAGTTATTGACCATGGACATGATCGGGATTTCAAGACCGGTCGATTTCATGGACTTCATCCAGGCGTCCAACTTCGTGTTTTGGTCAATCTCCAAATGGCCATCGGTCCAGGCGGCGTGCAGCGCATCAGGAATCAGCAAGTCGATATCGTGGTAATGCAACTGAAGGGAGGCCAAGCTGGAAGGATCGTCTTCTTCGTAGAAGGCGGCGCGCAACGGATCGTAGTTCTGCGGGATCTTGCCCAACGCCGCGATCTTGCGCTTGCGGCCACGGGTAGGTTTAGGCTTCAGAAGCGGGAGACGCGCGCGAATCGCGTGCAGGCCTGCGTGGTTGTCCGCTTGCAGAATATCCGGAAGTTCCGGGTTGCGGCCGACGTTGATCAGAAAAATAACAAGCACGATGGTGAAAAGGCCGCCCGCAACTTCCAGGACACGGCGAGTGCGCCGCCAGCGGCGCCGCTCTTGATCGTAGAAAATAGGCTTGCGTTCAGGCATCGGGACAATCCAAGCTAGCCGTCCATCAAGATGGTGTCAATTACTCAACACACTAAGATGCGCGTGAGTGTAAGCCTCGCTGTATTGGCTGGGCTGGCTCTGCGATTGTTCTTCGTGCTGAGGTTCCCCGTTACGGAATCGGGCGATGCTCCATTCTACATTGAGCTGGCCTGGAATTGGCTCAAGAAGGGTGTGTACGGATTCCCGGTAAACGGGCAGCTCACTCCGGTGGACATGCGCGTGCCGGGTTATTCCGCGTTTCTGGCAGCAGTGTTCGCTTTTGCGGGGAATTCTCCGCGAGCCGTGTTGCTGGCGCAAGTGGTGATGGACATGGGCACGTGTTTCTTGATCGCGCTGATCGCGGCGCGGCTTGCTCCGGCAGCGGCCCGCAGCCGCGTGGCGCTGGCGGGGCTTTGGCTCGCGGCGCTTTGCCTGTTTACGGCTAATTATACCGCCGTGCCGCTCACTGAAACGCTGACGACGTTTCTCACCACGCTTGCGGTTTTGGTTTTGCTGGAAACCGAACTCGGCAAAAAGATCGATGCGGCATCCGGCTTTGGGTTCACCACGGGACTTCGGAACCCATGGTTCCTGGCCGGAATCGTTGTAGGATTCGGCACTCTGGTGCGGCCGGAAACCCCCATTCTGCTTGTGGCCGCTGGTTTGGTCCTGGCGCAGAAGTGGTGGCGGCCGGTGAATTGGACGAAGCTTTTGCGAGCCGGATTGTTGCTCGCAGCCGGAGTGATCTTGCCGCTTGTTCCGTGGGCCGCGCGCAACTGGCGCACGCTGCACGAGGTGCAATTTCTGGCGCCACGATACAGCGAATTGCCGGGAGAATACACCCCCCTCGGCTTCATCAGATGGACCAACACATGGCTTTGGCACTTTCGCGACGTATACCTCACAGATTGGAGACTGAACGGGGAAGAAATTCCGATTGACGAAATTCCCGCTTCGGCCTTCGACTCACCCGCGGAGCGCGCGCGCGTTTCTGATTTACTGGATCAATACAATGATGAGCTGACGGTTGGGCCGGCGCTGGACCAGCAGTTTCGCGAGATTGCCGACGAACGAACCCGCCGGGATCCCTTGCGCACTTATCTAAAAATTCCGTTTCTGCGCTCGCTCACTTTGTGGTTCACGCCTCGAATCGAGCTGCTTCCTTATTCCGGGCGTTTGCGGCCGGTGCGGGTGGAATGGGAGGACGACCGTCCGGATTTTCTTACGACGCTCAGCTTGGTTGCCGCGAATTTTGTTTATTTGGGCCTCGCGCTGGCGGGAATTTGGATCGCGCGGCGAGAACCCGGCACGGCGCTGTTGATTACGTTTATCATTTTGCGAACGGCATTCTTCACCACGTTTGTTGAAACGCCCGAGCCGCGCTACGTGCTGGAATGTTTTCCCGCTGTGATGGCATTGGGCGCGCAGGTTTTTGCCCGCCGCCGCTACGCTTCCTCCACGGGCTCGGGGTGAATCGTCAGACGAAAAATTTGAGGGAACCTTTCCTTGACGCGGTCTTCGAGGGCAGCGGTGATGTCGTGAACCGCCGTGATCGGAAGGCTTCCGTCCATGGCGCAATGGCAGGAGACCAGGATTTTGTGATCGGCGCTGCGCACGCGAACGTCGTGGCAATCCACCAGCTCGTGATATTCCGATTGGAGTGAATTCAGAAAATGCTGGACCGAGCGGGCGAGTTCCTTCATCTCCTCGGCGCCGCCAATTCGCACGCCCAGCGGTTCGATGTGAATATTAACGCGCGCACCCGGGTCGGTGGCTTGCAGGATTTCATTTTCCAGTTCTGTAGCGCGACGATGGGCTTCCCGCAAGCTCGATCCCTCTTCCACTTCCAGATGCAACTCGATGAAGAGATGCCCGTCGTACTGGTTCGCCGATATTTCGTGAATGGCGAGGCCGCGGCGCTGGGCGATGGCGCGAATGGTTTCGAAGGGATGCTCGTTCTGACGGGCGCGCGGCTCGACGTGAACCACCACGTCCGCGGGGACGATCTGGCCGATGCGTTTCTCCACCGAATCGCTGGCGGCGTGGGCCTGCTCGAGACTGGCTGTGCGCGGAACGCTGATGGTGACGTCCACGAAATAACGCTGGCCGGCACGGCGGACGCGCACGCGTTCGGTGCGCAACACGCCTTCGGTTTTATCCACGGCAGCGGTGATTCGCTCGCGCAGGCCGCTGGGGGCCACGTCGAGCAACGCGTCGGCGGTGCGTTTGCCAAGCCGCGAGCCGATCCAGATAATCACGCCGGCGACGCCGAGTGCCGCTACCGCGTCCAGCTTACCGAGCCAAGGGATGCCAAATTTCAATCCGAGCCATGCTCCGGTAATGCCGAGAATGACAACGAACGTGCTCCACACGTCCGTGGAGAAATGCAGAGCGTCGGCTTCCAGGGCTTCGCTGGGATATTTTTTCGCGACACGGTTCAACGCGCGGGAGCGAATGAAATCAATCCCCATGGCAAACGCGAGGATGAGGATGGCGGTAAGGCTGGGACGCATTTCGACGGAGTGAAACACGAGGCGCTGAATCGCCTCCCAGATAATGTAAATGGCGGTGAACAGCAAAAGGGCGGTTTCGACGAACGCGGAAAAGCTCTCTACTTTGCCGTGGCCGTAAAGGTGGTCGGAGTCGGGAGGCTTGTCCGACACGCGCACGGAAAGATAGGTGATGACGGCGGCGACCAGATCGAGACTCGAGTGCAGCGCCTCGGACAGAATTCCCAAGCTGCCGGTGAGCGCAACCAGGAAAACCTTCAGCGTGACAAGCACCACCGCCGAACCAATCGAGCCAAGCGCCGCCAATCGTTTTTCACGGGAAGCTTGGTCGCTAGCGGCCATCGCCGGCACAGATGACATGCGGTGGATTATACGCTCAGTCGAATAGCAGTCCGAGAATTCAACCGGGAATCCTTGTGGGTTACGGGGTCACGGCGCGTCGTTGCTCGTGCCGGGAATGTTCCGCCGAGAGTGAGACGGGAGTACCGGGACAGGGAATTCCGAGGTTATAATCGCGGGCAACTTATGGCGCTCCTTCCAGGGACTCACCTCGGCCCTTATGAAATCGTGACGCTGCTGGGCGTGGGCGGTATGGGTGAGGTGTACCGGGCGCGGGATGCGCGCCTGGGCCGTATTGTTGCGATCAAGATTCTTCCCGCCGAATTCGCCGCAGACAGCGACCGGTTGGGCCGCTTCGAGCGTGAAGCGCGCTCCGCGTCCGCGCTCAATCATCCCAATATAGTCACGATCTACGACCTCGGGAAGGAAGGTTCCACTCATTACATTGCGATGGAGCTGATAGAAGGAAAGACGCTGCGCGAGTTGCTCAACGCGGGCTCATTGCCGATACGAAAAGCCATTGAAATCGCAGCGCAGGTTGCAGAGGGATTGGCCAAGGCGCATGAAGCGGGTATCGCGCACCGGGACTTGAAGCCCGACAACCTGATGATCACCGACGATGGATTCATAAAAATCCTGGACTTCGGTCTAGCGAAACTCGTGTCACCCAGCGGAGAGCAATCGGGGGAACAGACGATGTCCGGGTGGCAGACTCAACCGGGCGGGATAACAGGAACGGTGCAATACATGTCACCGGAGCAGGCCAGCGGCAGCCGGTTGGATTTTCGGTCAGACCAGTTCTCGTTCGGCTTGGTGCTCTATGAGATGGTGAGCGGAAAGCGCGCGTTTAAGAGGAACACGGTAGCGGAAACGATGGTGGCAATTCTCCGGGAACAAGCGGAACCAATCGGAGTGCAAAACCCCGAAGCGCCCGCTCCGCTGTGTTGGGCTATCGAGAGGTGCCTGGAGAAGGAGCCGGATAAGCGCTACGTCTCTACCCGCGATCTGGCGCACGAACTTGCAGCGATACGCGATCGCTTCTCGGAGAAACAAATTCAGCAGGCGGAGCCACGCCCAACCAATATTCCCATGCAGCGGACTCGGTTTGTGGGGCGAGAGAAAGAAGTTGCTGCCGCGAAGGAACTTCTGCTGCGTGAGGATGTGCGGCTGTTCACGGTCACCGGTCCAGGCGGAATCGGGAAAACGCGTCTGGCGGTGGAGGTGGCGAACGGCCTGGGCGAGCGCTTTCCAGGAGGCATTCATTTCGTCCCGCTCTCTCCGGTACGCGATGCGGGCTTGATCGCTTCCGCTATCGTACAGACCTTGGGAATTCGCGAGGCCGGAGGGCAGTCGCCGCTCGAAATACTGAAGAAGAATTTACAGGACTCGTTGCGCGCGCCCATGCTGCTCCTGCTGGATAATTTCGAACACCTGATTCAGGCATCCCCTGTTGTTGCAGAACTGCTGGCCACGGCTCCCAATCTTAAAATCCTAGTGACGAGCCGCGCGGCTCTGCACGTGTACGGAGAACACGAATTTCCGGTACCGCCGCTAGCGCTGCCGGATTCGAAGTCCAACCCGTCGCTTGAGGCGCTGTCAAAGTGCCCTGCGATTGCGTTGTTCGTCCAACGCGCCGCCGCTGCCAAGCCGGATTTCGAACTTAACGCGGAAAACGCGCGCGCCGTCACCGAGATTTGCGGGCGATTGGACGGTCTGCCTCTCGCAATCGAGCTCGCAGCCGCCCGGGTGAAAGTTCTTTCGCTCACTTCCATGCAGACACGCCTGGAGAGCCGGTTGCAGCTATTGACGGGCGGCGCGCGGGACCTGCCGCAGCGGCAGCAGACGCTGCGGGCCACTATCGATTGGAGCTACGATCTGCTGAGCGCTGCGGAGCAGAAACTTTTCCGAAGGTTGTCGGTGTTCGTGGGAGGATGCACGCTGGAGGGCGTGGAAGCTGTTTGCGACACCAAAGGCGATCTCGATTTGGACTTGCTCGATGGTACGGCATCCATGGTGGACAAGAGCCTGCTGCAGCAGGTGGAGCAAGCGAACGGTGAATCGCGGTTCGTGATGCTGGAAACGATTCGAGAGTACGCTCGGGAAAAACTGGAGGCGAGCAAGGAGGAGGCTTTGACGAGGCGTGCCCATGCCGCCTACTGCCTGGTGCTGGCAGAAGAGGAGGTCACCGAGCAGGGCAGCGCGGTAGGCGAGGAATTGCTCGAACGCCTCACCTTGGAGCACGATAATTTCGGCGCCGCCCTTGAGTGGCTGACAAAAACCGGAGACACAGATTGGGGCCTGCGGCTGGGCGCGGCACTGTTTCGCTTCTGGGAAACGCGCGAGTACCTTGCTGAAGGCCGGGACAGGCTGGGCAAGCTGCTGCAGCTCGCAGGCGCGGCTGCTCCCACGAAGGCGCGATTGCGCGCTCTTTTCGCCGCGGGAGTGCTCGCGAGCGAGCAGGGAGATTACCCCTCGGCGGATGCGCTGCTGAACGAAAGCTTAGGCATCGCGCATCAGTTGTATGACAAGCAAGGCGTTGCCGTGTCTCTAAATGCGCTGGCGGTCCTTGCTCGGGAGCAGGACGCCGTAGCGATAGCGCACTCTCTATTCGAAGAAAGTCTCGTGCTATGGAGAGAATTGGGTGATCAGAGGGCTGTCGCTCGTGCTCTCAGTAACCTGGCGAACGTGGTCAAATTGCAGGACGACTATGCTCGGGCGGGCTCTCTTCACGCGGAGTGTCTCTCCATCTTCCAAGCCCTGGGAGATCGGACAGGCGTCGCCTGGTCGCTGAACTCTCAGGGAGATGTGGCCCGAGATCAGAGAGACCTTGAAGCCGCACAAACGTTGTACGAACAAGGCCTGGCAATTTTCCGCGAGCTCGGCGACCCCTGGGGCATTGCCGGCACGCTGGCTGATCTGGGAAACTTGGCGAGGGAGCAGCGGAATTTTTCCGCTGCCGGCGATCTATACAGGGAAAGCTTAAAAATTTTTCAGGAACTCGAACATAAACGCGGGATTGCCCGCCTGCTGGAGTGTTTCGCGTGCTTAGCGGCGGCTCAACTTCAAGCAGAGCGTTCGCTGCAGCTGGCGGGAGCAGCGGCTGCGTTGCGCCGACATATTGGCGCTCCGCTGACGCCAGCGGACCACACCAAACTGGAAGCCATCCTGGATCCGGCCCGGCAGACGTTGAGCAACACGGCGAGCGCGATGGCTTGGCTAGCGGGTTGGGATATGCCAGTGGAGAAAGTTGTGGAGCAGGTGCTGAGGCCTAAGGCGGAATCTCTTTCAAGCTAGCGCACGAGCGTGTCGAGATTGCCGGCACAGGAAGGCCGGACGACGCTGGAAGATTCAGCCGGGGCTTACTCCGCGGTTGACGGGTCGATAAGCCGGCGCACAGCGGAGACGCGATTGGCCGGGATGCCTGTGCGCTTGGCGTGTTCCCGAACGGTCGCTTCGTCCGGAGCGAGGTACACGCAGTACACTTTGTCACCGGTTACGTAGCTGTGGAGCCACTGGATTTCGGGACCCATCTCCTTCAGAACGCTGACCGACTTTTGGGACAGTTCGCGCAATTCCGCGTCGGTTAGGCTTCCGGCTCCGGGGACTTCGCGCTCGATGACGAACTTTGGCATAGAACTCCCTTTGATGTGCATTTATGCTAGCACGCAGGTGGAGCGGCTTCAAGACGGCTTGGCCGAAGCTGCCTCTGGTTGTAAAAAATGGCCAAAAATAAATAAAAGGGTGAGGCCGCCATGGATCTTCGATCGCTTCAGAAGCCGCTGAAAGACCAATACCGCAATGACCCGAGCGCCTCGCGCATCACACTTCGGGCGAAAGGCGCGCAGACGGATGCTCCGGTGTCATGCTCGGTCGATATCGGGCGTGCCGTTTACCGTGCCGAGGCGCACAAAGGCGTCGGAGGCGCAGGTGCGGGCGCGTGCTCCGGCGATCTTTTGCTAGGGGCGCTGGCAGCTTGCGCGCAGATAACCTGTCAGATGGTGGCTGCGGCGATGGGTATAACAGCGGAACGTATTGAGGTGACAGTGGAGGGAGACTTGGATCTTCGAGGCACCCTTGGAATATCAAAGGATGTGCCAGTCGGTTTCGAGAGCATTCGTCTTCATTTTGATATTGCCGCGCCAAACGCAACCCCGGAACAAATGAAGGGATTGCAGGCAAAGACAGAAGAGTATTGCGTGGTTATGCAAACCTTGACGCGCCCACCGAAGGTGCAATCCCAGTGGGTTCGTCACGATTGAAAACAACCGCCATAGCCCAGGCTATTTCAGCGCGGGGGCGGGGACTAGCGGCAGGCGGCGGGGTTCGCCGTGAAAGCCGCGGATCTCGATTTCGTCGAGCAGAAGCGAAGGCGCGGTGATTGTGCTGGGAATGCCGCCCTGGGCCGAACCGAAGGCGCCCAACGCAGTACCAGCGAAACCGCCTGCGGGATTTTGCATGTAGGTGCTGACGTCGCTGTCGCTGCCGATGCCGAGAATGTTTCGCAGAGAACGCAGCGTTAGTCCTTCGATGTGGCCGCCACGAACCATTTCCTCTCGGCCGTCCGCAACATACACGCGGTACACCACCAGCGGCATGCGCTCGCCGCTCGAAAGGCCGCCGGCGATGGAGCCGATGAACTCGTTGAAATCTTCCTGACGGATTGAAGAGAGAGCGGGATTATCCATGCGCTTCACTTCCAGGCACCATTCGTGGCCGTCGTCGTGGCAGGCATCGAGGAATTTCTTTTTCAGGCCCGCCGCGTCCAGCGAACCGCTTGCTTGGAAAAAGAGATTGCTGGCGAGCGGAACAGTATCGGAAAGATTTGCGGAGCGGGCATGGCCGTTCGACTTCTGGAAGTCGGGGCCGGGCCGGCGCGACATGAGCAAGTCTCTGAGAGTGCCGTTATCCACCAGAGTGACACGCTGGGCGATGACACCTTCATCATCCACGGCGTAATTTCCGAGCAGCGGTTTCCCCTGAAATTCCTTCAGCGTGGGATCGTCAACGAGGGTTACATTCGCTGGAAGCACTCGCGTTCCGACGCGGCCGGTCCATTCGCTGCGGCCGCCGAAGCGTTCCATGACCGCATCGAAGGAGGAGCCCATGGAAAGCGGCGGACGCGCGCCGGAGAGCGACGGGGAAAGCACCTGCGCGAGAACGGAGCCGGCTGCGGGCGCGTCGAAAAGCACGGGGCCGGTGTAATCCGGAACGAGCGGGCTCGCGCGCAACATTATTAGGTCGGTTCCGGTTTGCGCCAGGGATTTGGACACGGCTTCGGGGCCCGGAAGATCCGCGGGGCGCGCGAGATAGAGCGAATAAAAATTGTGCAACGGCATGCCGTCATCAGCCTGCGTGTCGATGGCGGCTTCGATGGCAGCCAGGCTGCGCGACGTTCGCAGCGTGGTGCCTTCACTGTTCATCAAATAGTAGGTGACATACACCATGTAGTAATTCACCCGCGTACCGTTGAGCTGAGGGAAGTTCTTGAGAACTTCAGAGGCTTTGCGCGCTTCTTCTTCCCAGTTGCGCGAGGTCCAATCAGGGTTCACGCGCGGATCGATTTGCTGCGTGGGAGGCGCCTGCCAAAAGTCATCGATCTCGGGCGGCTTGGTTAAGCTGCGCAGAAAGGCTTGCTTGAGCGACATCTGCGTGACGGCTTGCTTGTAGGCCTGGTCGGTGGCGAGCCAGAGATCCTGGCGAAGCGAATTGTAGTCGTGGTCGATCCCCACCTGGCCGGTGGAGCCGAGAAAGCCCTGAAATCCGTCTTCGCTGATGAAATTCGAGCTGTCCAGGTGATAGTCGCCGACGCGAACGTCGACACTCATAAAGCGGTTGCGCGTGGTGGAACTATTGATCAGCGAGCCGAACGACGCGGTAACCGCGCGCACATCCACGTCCATCAGGCGATATTCGAAGTAAAAAGGCTTTTCCACGCCCGGAAGTTGCAGACGGGTGCGCGCACGCTCCATTTCGTCATGCATGGCGTGAAGCGTCTGGTCGGTTTCGGTGGATGGCACGGCGGCTTGCACACGAGCGGCGGCCGGAGATGCAGTGTGCGTGGCGTGGGCGGGCACGCCTGCAGACAGTGGAATTGCAAACGCCGCAATCCAAGCAATCACAGAAAATTTCTTCACGGCTGTTGTCCCTTTGTAGGCGAATTATTTTCCGCGGTGTTATTTTGGCCCGGATAATGCCCCTCGGGATCGTGCGCCGGGGGCGGAAGGATGGGCGGCTTGTCCGTGGAAGTTTCTTTTTTCTGTACTTCCATTTCTGAAATCAAAATCGCGGGCGCCACGGCGGAAACCGGGACGGAACCGGATTCAGCGCCGCAGTAGCCGTTGAAAATATCAGGTGTGTCGCCGGTGGCCACGATTTTGGTGAGTGAAACGAGCGGCGTCCCGACGATGTCCACGCCGCGCACAAGCTGATCCGGGCGGCCATCGGGGAAAACTTTGTAAACCACGAGCGGGAGCACTTGAAACGCCTGCGGCTGAGCTCGTCCGGTGAAGGTGAAGCCTCCAGCGATGTCGTCAATCAGCAGGCCGAAAGGTTTACCCTGAGCCTTTACGAGTTCGATCAGCTTTTGGCGCAACTGGGCGTCGGTCATCGTTCGCGAACTTGAGACGATCAAATTTCCTTGGCGCGCGACGGGCACAAATCCAAGTTGACGACGGCCGTGACCGTTCGACTCCGGAATGGTTACCAGCGGCGAGCGCGACATCAGGAAAGTTTTCAGCACGCCGTGATCCACCAGCGAAACGTTTTCGCCCGGGACCCCTTCGTCGTCAAAGGCATAATTGCCGAGCAACATTTGGCCGCGGAACGATGCTTCCGTGGGATCGTCCTTGATGGAAATAAATTCCGGCAGAATCTGCTCGCCGACTTTGCTGGTAAAAGTTTGGCCTTCGTTAATGTCCTTCTG
>Ga0302300_1002107_pt1 | contig 10609 bp, 8 predicted proteins | sample III_Palsa_E1_1_FD_198756 | JGI IMG/M metagenome (GOLD analysis project Ga0302300, IMG submission 198756) | Peat permafrost microbial communities from Stordalen Mire near Abisko, Sweden - III_Palsa_E1_1 | ecosystem: Environmental > Terrestrial > Soil > Palsa > Peat permafrost | place: Sweden... | reverse complement strand
ATAATGACGTTGAACTAGAGTGGCAGCAGTCCGATCAAAGTACAGCCTCTTTTACTATAGACATAGCCACCTCGTACTGGTACAACCCGCTAATGGTCTATTTTATTCTAATGGTTCCGGGGCTGCTGGTAAACCTGCTTACTTCTGTAGGCGGTATGCAGGCCGCCCTTAACATAGTTAGGGAAAAAGAGATTGGAACAATAGAGCAAATAAACGTTACCCCTATTAAAAAGCATATTTTTATCCTGGGCAAGCTTATTCCTTATGCCCTGATGGGCTTAGCGATATTTACCATTGGCTTACTAATTGGCAGGTTTGTGTATGGCATTGTCCCCCTTGGCAATGTATTTTTACTCTACTTTTTTGCAATCACCTACATGTTCGCGCTCTTAGGGTTTGGGTTGTTGATCTCCACCTACTGCGATACGCAGCAGCAGGCCATATCTTTAGTATTCTTTTTTATAATGATCTTTCAGATGATGAGCGGCCTATATACTTCTGTAGATAATATGCCCGACTGGGCGCAAACAATCGCCTACTGTTTGCCTACCACCTATTTTGTGGAAGCCATCCGTATGATAGTGCTTAAGGGCAGCGGCGTTAGCGATGTGCTTGGCCATTTCGGGGCCATTTTACTATTTGGCATCATCCTCAACTCCTGGGCCATCTGGAACTATAAGAAGACGTCATAGAGGCAGTCTCTTGCAATCTTAATAGTTAGTCAGTATATTATACCTCGTTAAAGTTTTATTTTACAGGGGTAGGTATGGTTCATATTGAAACTTTATTTCTAACACTGTCAATCCTGATTATCATTAGCATTCTTATCGCCAGGATAAGCAATAACATTGGCGTGCCTGTGCTTTTATTGTTCCTGGGTATTGGTATGTTGGCGGGCTCAGAGGGCCCTGGCGGGATTTATTTTGACGACGCAGCGCTGGCGCAAACAATAGGTATAATAGCGTTAGTGTTTATTCTTTTCTCCGGCGGCCTGGGCACGCATTGGGATAAGGTGAAACCCATACTATGGCCAGCTTTAAGCCTTTCAACGCTGGGGGTAATAATAACCACTGCAACCATCGGTTTTTTTGCACACTGGTTTTTTCATGTTCCTGTTCTTATAAGTCTGTTGCTTGGTTCTATTATCGCGTCAACAGACGCCGCCGCCGTATTTTCAATTATCGGGGCCAGAAATCTTAAGCTAAAAGGTCAACTAACGCCGCTTCTGGAGCTTGAATCGGGTAGTAACGACCCTATGGCAATCTTTCTTACCATTAGTCTTATCGAAATTATTACTTCGGGAACTACTTCCATTGGCGGCCTTGCAATAGACTTTCTAAAAGAGATGGGTATAGGGCTACTCCTGGGCCTTGCCATAGGCAAAATAATGGTGGTTGCCATAAATAAATTAAGATTCCCCATTGAAGGCTTCTACGCTGTATTTGTAGTGGCCGGAGCCTTCTTTACTTATTCGCTTACCACTCTGTTAGAAGGCAGTGGGTTTTTGGCCGTATACCTTGCGGGGATAGTAGTGGGCAGCGCTACTATTGTGCATCAAAAAAACATCTTTCGCTTTTTTGACGGTATGGCCTGGGTTGCCCAAATAATTATGTTTTTAACCCTGGGCCTGTTGGTCTTCCCAAGCCAGATTCTTCCCGCCCTTAAAACCGAATTTTTTATTTCTTTAGCCCTTATTTTTATAGCCCGGCCTTTTGGCGTGTTTGTTTCGCTTATTCCTTTTAGGTTTTCGTTTAAAGAAAAACTATTTGTTTCCTGGGCGGGGCTGCGTGGGGCCGTTCCTATTATTCTTGCCACCTTCCCCATGATAGAGGGCGTAAAAGAAGCGCAGTGGATTTTTAACGTAGTGTTTTTTATTGTGCTTACTTCGGCTTTGCTCCAGGGCTGGACTATTCCCCTTATTGCCAAGATGCTAAGACTTGAAGCTCCCAAAGAACAATTAATAAGTTCCTCTACTGAGTTTAACTATCTTGACCAGACGGACAGGACGCTTGTTAAGTTTACTATTCCCCATTCTGCTGCATTTAAAAATAAACCCATAGTAGAAGTAAAAGCCTTAAAGGGTAGTTTAATCGTTACTATTAAACGCGGGGCCGTTTACTTTGTGCCAAGCGGGGGTACTATTTTGGAAGTAAACGACGAGCTGCAGGCGCTGGTGGAAAAAGAAAAGTTTGAAGAGCTAAAAACCCTTCTTAAAACCGAAGGCGATAAGGACGCAATTATTTTGGAAACGTAAGATTCAATAACGCTGAGTCCCTGTTCATTTTTGCAGGCGTCTCGCCTGCAAGTTTTGTTGGCGGGACGCCAACAACGAGATAAACGGAAAAAAGAATTAATAGTAAACTCAACCAGCTAAATGAGTTAATTGTACGATATACTAGTAAACCAATTACAACTACAAAAAACCAAATTATTATACTCAAAACACCAAGAAACATTAATATAATTCCAAACATTTTAATAAAAAAAAACAAATCTCCTGGATCATACTGTGGATCGCTTAACCTATAAGGTATATGGCCAAGCCTTAAATAAAAGTACAACATTGAAGAATAAAATATCACTATCCATAAAGCTGGCATAAGTGCAATACCTGTTTGAACCCTTTTTGATAGATTATAATTTTTTATCATTAACTTATATCATTCTGTTACTGTTAATTGTGCTATTTTTTTACCATTCAGTAAAACTATCTCTCAACACAAAGGCTTCGTTTAAATACCAGAGTCCATCTTTTAAAGATACTTTTTTCTCCTTCGTTAACTCTTTTAAAAGTTTTCTATATCGTTATTAGAATATGGTACTTTGTACAGAGTATTCAAATATAAAGTTAATTCATCACTCGGTTCTCCTTCATCGTAGGATAGAGATCTCAATATCTTATCTTTGATGTTTAAATGAAATTTATTCCCTTTACTTATTAAATCCTGGATAGTTTCTTCTTTTATAGTATATGGGTAAGCTAAAGTTTTAACACCTGCTATTTTTAGATCATCAGAAAGAGTATTCCAATTATTTATATTTGATATATGGATAAGTACAGCTTTTAGATAGGGTTTTTTATTATCAATTCCGTCCCATTCAGCTGGATAAGGCGCATTGAATTTTTTATGTATTTCTGCTGAAGCATCGCAAGCTTTTTTATATATTTCTCCTATAAAAGGGCTAGCTGCAAATTCAACCATACTATAATCATCAAAGTGAAACTTAATAAAACCTAAAGCTTTGACTAAAGCTATTATTTCATAATCTTCTTTTATTTCTAACATATTTATAACCAACACATGGCCTCTATTTTCTAAACTACTACTATTAGTATCTGTTATACTATTTTCATTACCAACGTTGCTTATTTTTATTTATCAAGCATAAATAACGTATATATAAAATCTTGATAAAAAACTATCCCCTCAATTACCTAATATGATATACACTATTCACTTAAAAACCATAATTCGTTTTTTAAAATTATTTTCTGTTCTGCCATCAATTCCTTCAAGAAATTTTCTACTTCGCTATTTGAATAAGGTACATTATTCATGTTATTTATATCCCAAATTATTGTATCCAGAGAAGCTCCTTTTTTATAAAAAACAAACAATTTTAATATCTTATTTTTAATATTTGAATGAAATTTATCTCCTTTACTTATCAAATCATGAATAGTTTCTTCTTTTATGGTATATGGAAAAGCCATATCTATAATACGCCCTCTTTTTGACTTATTAGAAAGTATATTCCAGTCATCAGTATTAGATATGTGAATAAAAATAGCATTTAAATAATGGGGTATAGTTTCTATACCTTCCCATTCTGTTTGATAGGGTATATTTCTTTTTTTTAAGAATTCCTCTAAAGCATCACAGGTTCTCTTGTACAGTTCACCTATAAAAGGGCTGGCTGCCAACTCTACTACCTTTTCATAATTATCAAAATTAAACTTAATGCAAGCTAAAGCTTTTGACAATGCTATTAACTCATGTTCCTCTGTAATTTGTAACATATTTATATTTTTTTTAATTAATAATTTCTAAACAAATTAGGACCTGCATATATTAAATTGTCAGGTTTAATTCTCAAATTTCCGCCCCCACTGGCTCAAGTTTAGCGTAGCGTAACTTGGGCCATATACAACACCCTACGACAATATCGGCGGGGGCGGCCCGCCCGCCGCTGGTCTGCTATGGTCTTCCGGCAGGGGCACAAATTCATGGTTATCTGTAGGAGGTAGTTTAATCCTGCCTGCTACCCAGTCCGCCTTGGCCTGCTCTATACGCTCCTTACGCGAGGATACAAAGTTCCACCAGATAAAGCGCTCGCCCAAAGGTTCGCCGCCCAGTATCATCAGTGTTGTTTTTTCTTTTGCAGTTACCATCGGGTCTGTTCCGGTATTATTAAATACTATCAACTGCCCGGTCGCATAAGTAGCGCTATTAACTTCCACGCTACCCTTTGCTACATATATGCCCCGCTCGGTATGTCCCGTCGGTAATCCAAAGCGCGTTCCGGCTTCCAGTATTGCATGTACATAAAACAAGGGCGAATGCGTTTTAACAGAATTTTTCAGCCCAAAGGCGTCCCCTGCAATTAGCCGTAGCCATACGCCAGGCTCGGTATATATAGGTAGTAATTCGGGTTTATAGTTGTCAAAAGTAGGGGAGGACTCCTCGTCACCCTCCGGGAGGGCCACCCACGTCTGTATCATTTCCAGCTCGCCTCCTGCCAGAGCCGCAGGGTCTTCAAACCGTTCAGAGTGTGCAATGCCGCTTCCAGCCGTCATCCAGTTTACCTCTCCGGGCTTTATCACCTGCTGAACGCCCAGACTGTCGCGGTGGGTAACCTGCCCCTCGAACAGGTAACTAACAGTAGATAATCCTATGTGCGGGTGCGGCAACACATCCAATGCGTGTAGGTTTTGCGCAGGGACTTCTGTCGGCCCTGCGTGATCCATAAATATAAAAGGGCCAACCATGCGCCTAAGGCGGAAAGGCAATATACGCCGCACATCCAGCCCGTTGCCTATAGAGGCCTTACGGGTTTCAATTACAAGGTCTATCATAAAAGAAAAGATTAAACCGATTCAAAAAATATTAAGATCAATATAGCGATTTTGTGCTATAGTTAATTTCTGTGCGGCCTACAAAAATCTTGCACAAATTTTTTTCTTTTTACTCTCAAAGTTGTATTTTAGGTTTTCGCTCCGCTTATATAAGGTTAATTTCCCTGTGCCAATTGGCATAACAAAAACCTTCTCAAACAGCCAAAAACATACATAGCCGTTTAAAAAAACAATGACAAAACAATGCCATAACAATGACATATCAATGCCAAAACAATGACATAACAATAACATAAGTTTATGCCATGTAATATTTCCCTTCAACTAGTAGTTTTTTACCTAGCACAAAACCACTCGTATTATTTAATTAAATAGTAAATTAAAAGTTATTTAATAGTAGCGCAACCAACGCTGTGCCAACTGGCACAAAGCTGGTGTATGCTGGGTGGTCATCACTTAAACGCCTGTATGCCTGTTACATCTGCCCCGGTAATAAGCAGGTGTATATCGTGTGTGCCCTCGTACGTTACTACCGATTCCAGGTTCATCATGTGCCGCATAATGGAGAACTCGCCTGTTATACCCATGGCTCCCAGTATCTGCCTGGCCTCGCGGGCCACTTTTAGGGCCATATCCACGTTGTTCCGCTTCGCCATAGATATTTGGGCAGTGGTTGCCCTGCCATCGTTCTTAAGTGTTCCCAGTCGCCATACCAGCAACTGCGCCTTGGTAATCTCGGTAATCATCTCTGCCAGTTTCTTTTGCGTAAGCTGAAATCCCGCAATAGGCTTGCTGAACTGTATACGTTCCAGAGAATAGCGTCTGGCTGTGTCGTAGCAGTCCATAGCCGCGCCCAAAGCTCCCCAGGCAATACCGTAGCGAGCGGAGTCCAGGCAGCCCAAAGGCCCGCTTAAACCCTCTGCATTGGGCAGTAGGTTTTGCTTAGGCACCTTCACATTATCAAACACCAGTTCCCCTGTTATACTTGCCCGTAGAGACCATTTGTTACGTATTTCAGGGGTAGTAAAGCCCTCCATACCTCGTTCTACAATCAGCCCCTTTATCCTGCCATGCTCGTTCCTGGCCCATACCACCGCCAGGTCAGCCTTAGGCGAATTGGTAATCCACATTTTGGAGCCGTTCAGCAAATAATAGTCGCCCATGTCTTTAAAATGGCTTGCCATACCCGCAGGGTTAGATCCAAAATCCGGTTCTGTAAGCCCAAAACAACCCAGCCATTCGCCGGAGGCCAGTTTAGGCAGGTACTTATGGCGTTGTTCTTCACTGCCGTATTTGTAAATGGGATACATCACCAAAGAACCCTGCACAGAAGCGGTAGACCGCATGCCGGAATCGCCCCGCTCAATCTCCTGCATCATTAGCCCGTAAGAGATATAGTCCAGCCCGCCGCCGCCGTATTGGGTGGGGATAGTAGGCCCAAAGGCCCCCACCTCGCCAAACTTCTTTACTATATATTCAGGAAAATGAGCCTTTTGGCTACAGTCTTCTATTATTGGGGAGATTTCTTTCTTTACAAAATCCCGTATGCTTTGGCGTATAAGTTTGTGTTCCTCAGTTAGTAAATCGTCCAAATTGTAATAGTCGGGAGATTCAAATAGGTCGGCTGCCATAATGTTGTTTTAAAAAAATTAAATGTACAAATTTACAACGTATAAGTAAATTTAAAGGTTATTGGTAAATGCATAACTCGGATTCGGAACGAAAAATACAGGAAAAGCTGAAATTATTGGAAGAGAAGTACCAGGCAGTAGGGCAGGACATGAATGTACACCTGGAAGGCTTGCTGTATTCGGACTATCTGAAATACTGGGATTACATTCGCTTAGAAACCCTGCTTTCCCTGCAAAACCCTAAAACGGCTTTCCCTGATGAGCTGATATTCATTACCTATCACCAGATAACCGAGCTTTATTTTAAGATGGTGCTGCACGAAATGCAGCAACTAAAAGATAAGGAAGATGTTGCGCCTGACTTTTTCCTGACCCGGCTTACCCGTATGAACTGGTACTTTAGCAACCTTATTCAGTCTTTTGAGATAATAGCGGTAGGCATGGAGCAGGATCAGTTTCTCAAATTCAGGACTGCGCTACACCCCGCCAGCGGCTTTCAGTCTGTTCAATACCGTATGGTTGAAATTGCGTCTACGGATTTCATTAACCTGGTAAGCAGGCATCACCGTAACGATTTTACTGATTATACCCCGATTGAAGAAATGTACGATAAAATATACTGGAAAGAAGGGGCCATAGATGTACATACCAAACAAAAAACCCTGACTTTAAAGTTATTTGAAGACAAATATTCACAGATGCTTATAGAAATGGCCTATGAATATAAGTCTAAGAACTTATGGGCTAAATATAGAAAACTTCCTTTTGAGGCACAACAAAGCGCTGATATCCAATCAGCCATGAAAATGTTTGATTCTTATGTAAATATCAACTGGCCATTGGCGCATTACAAATATGCCGTAAGGTATTTGCATAAATCCAAAGAGCCGGTAGAGTCAACAGGGGGAACCAACTGGCAAAAATACCTTCCTCCTCGTTTCCAGAAACAGATATTCTTTCCTGCCTTATATACAGAACAGGAACAAAGCGACTGGGGTAAAAGCTGGGTCGAAAATGAGGTGCTTAAAAAATTCTAGGCGTTTTAGTAAATTAACGCTTCTAAAATAAAGTTAACAGCATCATACTAGGTGTATAAGTATCTAACCATTATATTTCTTTTACTAGCAAATTGTGCATATAGCCAGCATGTAAGGGTTAGAACCTGGTACGATGCCAAAAAGATTATTATTAAAGAAGACTATTATACCCTCAGAAAGAACCCTTCGATTTTAGATAGTATGTATGTATCCTATTTCCAAAACGGACAACCTAAATCAAAAGGGCTTTTTAAGATGAACAAGCCGGTAGGAGAATGGGAATATTACTACGAAAATGGTAATATTAAGATGAAGGGAGAAGTGAGGGACAATGAGAGTTATGGCGTATGGACTTACTATTTCGAGAACGGCAATACAGATATGGAGGGGGAGTTGAAAAAGAATGTAAAACAGGGGAACTGGAAGTATTATTTCGAGAACGGCAAGATTAAAAGCATAGGAGATTTTGTGGATGGAAAGAAAGAAGGTACCTGGGAATATTATTACGAAGATGAAGTATTAAAAGCCAATGCCGAATTTCACAAAGACAAAGGCAAATATACTGAGTTTTATTCGGATGGGAAAAGAAAAAGCGAAGGCATAATTGAGAACGGCAAAAGCAACGGGAACTGGAAATACTATTACGAAAACGATACGCTAAAAGCGGAAGGAACAGAACGTGAAGGCCTAAAAGAAGGGCATTGGAAGTTGTACTACGAAAATGGAAAGCTATCAGCGGAAGGCGATTACAACAAAGGAAAAAAAGACGGCAAATGGACCTATTACCACGATAATGGAGTAATAAGCTCTGAAGGAATAGAAAAGGAGGATAAGAAAAGCGGATACTGGAAACTCTATTACAAAAGCGGCCAATTTAAAGGGGAAGGAAATTTTAACAAGGGAGAAGGCATATACAAAGAATATTATGAAAGCGGTAAACTGAAACGGGAAGGGGTAGTGAGAGACGAAAAAGAAGAGGGTATGTGGAACTACTATTATGAAAATGGGAGCCAGGAAGGAAAATGCTTCTATAACAATGGCAAAGGACACTATACGGGTTACTATGAGAATGCTAAGATGAAGATGGAAGGAATGATAGACAACGGCAACAAGGTAGGAATATGGTCGTTGTATAATGAGGATGGGAAGTTGGCAGGTTATTACAAAACGTATTATGAAAACAACGCTCCAGTTTTTAGAAAGGAAGATAAGTTGGCAGACTCTACCAGAACAGATACTATTTTACCCCGCCCCAAACCCAGGTTTTACACTACTAAAAAGAAATCGAGGTTTTTTACAAAGAGGATTAACGAGTTTTATGGAGTTATTATTAGCATAGACCCAATAGCCCTTTTAAGGCAGTCGTTCCCAGTTTATGCAGAATACTACTTCCAGGAAAGGCTGGGGTATGAATTTAATTATACCTTTTATAGAAGTCCGCTAGCCAGTAATTTTAGCGAAGCAAATACCCAGTACACGCAGGGATTTTCTACCTACTTGAAACAAAAACTCTACCAGAAGGACAGAGATAAGGGCATGTTTTACTTTGCACAAGAAGTACGTTTTACGCTGATGGATTACCTGGTGAATTATCAGCCCCAGCCAAACCCCAATGACATTACACAACCTTTACATGTTAAAGAAACCAGGTACGAAGTTTCCGGCCTTGTCGGGAACAGGCTTCTAAAAAGCAGCCATGCCAAAGGATGGACAATAGACGCGTTTATCGGCTTAGGTGTAGGGTATAAGTATGTGAGCAAGGGATATACGGATAACCCTCAAAAAGACGCATACTTTTCAACAACAAAGTCAGGAATTACAGTTCCTTTCCGGTTGGGAATAAGCGCCGGGTATGTGTTCTAAGTTTTATATAATTGATCAAATAAACTAGTAAGTAAGGGATAACTACCTTTCCTTTTATGATAAAAGAATTAGAGCTATTGGTTTCTCCCGAAGCCGAACATAACGATGAGCTTTTTCGCCAGGAAGTGCTAAGCCGGTTAAAGCTAAAAGAGGAAGATAATGTATTCATCCGTAAGCTTCGCCGCTCCATAGACGCCCGGTCTAGGCAGGTTAAATACAGTTTGCTGGTACAAGTTTTTATTGGAGAAAAACCTTCAGAATTAATTTCCTACAAAAGGGATTACCCAAATGTAACTTCTGCCCCTTCGGTAGTAATAGTAGGTTCTGGACCTGCCGGGTTATTTGCGGCCCTAAGGCTGGTGGAAATGGGTTATAAGCCTATTGTACTGGAAAGAGGTAAGGATGTGCGCTCGCGCAGAAGAGACCTGGCGGCTATTAACAAAGATAATATTGTTAATCCTGACTCCAACTACTGCTTTGGAGAAGGCGGGGCCGGTACCTACTCGGACGGGAAACTCTATACTCGTTCCAAAAAGCGGGGAGATGTGCGAAGGATACTGGAAACAATGGTGGCCCATGGAGCAAAAGAAGATATTCTTATAGACACCCATCCCCATATCGGCACAAATAAGCTCCCGGCGTTAATAGCTGAAATTAGGAAAAGTATAACTGATGCCGGGGGAGAAATCCATTTTGATACAAGAGTAACAGACTTTATCCTAAAAGATAATGAAATTAAAGGCGTTATTTCTCAGAAGGGGGATAGCTACGAGGGGATTGGGGTTATATTGGCCACTGGCCATTCAGCTCGCGATATCTTTGAATTACTAAGGCAAAAGAAGATACTTATACAATTTAAGCCTTATGCACTGGGGTTAAGAGTAGAACATCCTCAGCATATTATCGACTCCATCCAATACCATTGTGAGAAGAGGGGAGATTTACTTCCCGCGTCTTCCTATTCTTTGGTAGAACAGGTTGGTTATAACCAGGTAAACAGA
>Ga0302300_1002103_pt1 | contig 10630 bp, 12 predicted proteins | sample III_Palsa_E1_1_FD_198756 | JGI IMG/M metagenome (GOLD analysis project Ga0302300, IMG submission 198756) | Peat permafrost microbial communities from Stordalen Mire near Abisko, Sweden - III_Palsa_E1_1 | ecosystem: Environmental > Terrestrial > Soil > Palsa > Peat permafrost | place: Sweden... | reverse complement strand
AGATGTAGTTGGCTGATTTTTTTAACCACAGAGGACAAGAAGAAGGCACAGAGAAAAAACACAGAGGCATTGGTTGATAAGGTGTGCTGGATATTTATTAAATCAGCCTCTGTGAATCTTTGTGCCTTCTTCTTGTCCTCTGTGGCTAAAAATAAAATTAGCGGGCAAAAATATCCCCAAATTTTCCTTTAACTAAAGTTTATTAACTATTGATGTGTTTCATAGTGTTTCATCTGTTTCATGGAACACCCCTGGCGTGATTCTTACAACAAGTATGTTATATTAACGACTCTGTGTTTTCTCTGCGCCTCCTTCGCTTCCTCCTGTGGTTTAAAAAACAAACACATTTCATTTTCACCTCAAAAACCTTAATTTCGCACAACAGAAAAGAGGAAAAAGATTTGGATTATTTACAGGGATTAAACCCCGAGCAAAAGGCGGCAGTACAGCAAATTAAGGGCCCGGTAATGATCATAGCGGGCGCGGGATCGGGTAAAACCCGGGTTATAACCTACCGTGTGGCGCACCTTATACGTAACGGGGTTGATTCGTTTAACATACTGGTTTTAACATTTACCAACAAGGCCGCGCGCGAAATGCGCGATCGTATTACGCACCTGGTAGGCACCGAAGCTAAAAATATATGGATGGGTACCTTCCACTCGGTTTTTGCAAAACTACTAAGGGTTGAGGCGGATAAAATTGGCTACCCTAACAACTTTACCATATACGATACCGACGACAGCAAGAGCGTTCTACGGGCCATTTTGAAGGAAATGAACCTGGATGATAAGCTGTATAACCCCAACTTTGTGCATAACCGCATATCGGCGGCAAAAAACAACCTGGTATCGTGGGGCGAATATCAAAATAACGAGCAGATACAGGCCGATGATTTTTCGACCGGCAGGGGGCAATTGGGCAAGATATACGAAACTTATGTGAACCGCTGTTTTCGTGCCGGGGCGATGGATTTTGACGACCTGCTTTTTAAAACCAACGAGCTGCTCAAAACCTTCCCCGAAGTGCTTAACAAATACCAGCATAAGTTTAAATACCTGATGGTGGATGAGTATCAGGATACCAATTTTTCGCAATACCTTATTGTTAAAAAACTGGCGGCGGTAAATGAAAATATCTGTGTGGTTGGTGATGACGCGCAAAGTATTTACGCTTTCCGTGGCGCCAACATCCAGAATATACTAAACTTTGAAAAGGATTACCCCGATCTGAAAATATTTAAGCTGGAGCAAAATTATCGCAGTACCCAAAACATTGTAAACGTTGCCAACAGCATCATAGCCAATAACAAGGAGCAGCTAAAAAAGAATGTTTTCTCTGAAAAAGAAGCGGGCGATAAGATAAAGGTGATGCGCGCTTTCAGCGATAACGAAGAAGGCAAAATGGTGGCCGAGGCCATTATGTTTGAGCGCACCACGCACGGGCTGAAATGGCATGATTTTGCCATCCTGTACCGCACTAACGCGCAATCGCGCTCTATGGAAGAGGCTTTGCGCAAGCTGGGCATACCGTATAAAATATACGGCGGCCTGTCGTTTTACCAGCGCAAGGAAATTAAGGATCTGATAGCTTATTTCCGCCTCACGTTTAACGCGAATGACGAAGAAGCCTTAAAACGCGTAATCAATTACCCGCGCAGAGGTATTGGCGATACCACGGTTGACCGTATTATAGTAAGCGCCGATCAAAATAAGATCACGCCTTTTGAGGTGATCATTAACCCATCTAAATACCTGGATGGCCGTACTTCTGCATCGGTTGGGGTTTTTGCCACCATGATTCAGAGTTTCCAGGTGATAGCCAAAACGATGACCGCCTACGAAGCAGCCCTGCATATAGCGCAGCACTCCGGTTTGTTGAAGGATTTGTATGAAGATAAATCGGTAGAAGGATTGAACCGTTATGAGAACATTCAGGAGCTGATGAACGGTATAAAGGAATTTTCGGAGCGTGAAGATATTGAGGAAAAAGGCCTGGATGTTTTTATGCAGGATATTGCCTTGCTCACCAATGATGATAACGATAAAAATAAGGACGCGGATACGGTTTCGTTAATGACCATCCACTCCTCCAAAGGGCTGGAATTTCCGCAGGTGCATGTGGTTGGGCTGGAAGAAAATCTGTTCCCATCGCAAATGTCGCTCAACTCCCGCAGCGACCTGGAAGAGGAACGCCGGCTGTTTTACGTAGCTACCACCCGCGCCGAAAATAAACTCACTTTAAGCTACGCAACCTCACGCTTTAAATTTGGCACGCTAATTAGCTGCGAACCCAGCCGTTTTTTGGATGAGATAGATGCCAAATACCTCGAACTTGATTTTTCGGCCAAACCGGTAAATACCGGCAGCTCGTTTTTTGATGATGAGCGCGAAGCCTGGAGCAACAAGCGCAGCGGCGGCGATACCTTTTCAAAACCCAAGGCAGCCTCGCCAGTTAAAACAACTTCTATACTGGCAAAAGCCCATGTACCATCGGCAAACTTTAAACCTTCTGATACCTCAAACCTACAGGTTGGGATGGAAGTTGAGCATGAACGTTTTGGATTTGGCAAGGTAATTAGCCTGGAAGGCAAAAAGCCCGATGTAAAAGCAACCATCTTTTTTAAGGAGATCGGCCAAAAACAATTACTGTTGAAATTTGCAAAACTGAGTATTATCGGCCTGTAACAATACCATTTTCCCCATTCTTTGGGGAAAATATTACACATGTTACTACATACATATTACACAATACCCTCAAAACAGCATATTTCGCGGCAATTTAATGTTGGCATAACTTTAGTTAACTTATTGTTACCCTTTCCCTAATAATATTTAATTATTGATTAAAAATGAACGATAACTCGAAAAAGAAAACAAACAAATCCGTTGGCATAAACATCAGGACATTGCGCCACCAACACGGGTGGAGCCAGGAAGATGTAGCCAATCGTTTAGGAATTTCCATTCCGGCATTCTCGAAAATTGAAACAGGTGTAACAGATATTAATTTATCGCGCCTTGAACAAATTGCTAACGTTTATGAAGTTAGCGTGGTTTACCTGTTGGCAATGGATATTAAAGAAGCCGAGCATGAGCCATCGAACCTAAGCATTGCCCAAAAGAAATTGATTGACCGGGAAAATGAGATAGCCAACCTGCAACGCAAAGTAATATTGCTTTACGAAGAACTGCGAAACAGAACTGCTGTAGCCAGTTAATTAGCCCTGTTTACAAAACACGACACTTTAGCTTTAAAGTGGTTTTTTAGTTTTTTATAAGATATAACCTTCATTTAAGAAATTTTAAATGAAGGTTAATATTTTTTAATAAATCGAAAAAAAATTACTATAACCTAATAAATAATAAAAAGCAATACTTAATATAAGCCTGTAGAGCAGTTTGGAGTAGAATTTGCAGTATATATGATAACTAATAATCTGTACTATGTCAAGTTATCTGTTATCAATTCCGAACGATGAGGTTTTAAAGGACGGTACCATTCACGATCCTAAAACCAAATTAAAGGTAAAAGTATACGATCTTTTAAAATCGAAATTTAAACCCAGTAAGGGTGAAGTTAGGTTTTTTGTAACGGCCGGCAACGAAACCATTGGTTTTGAAACCGAAGGCTATAAGAAACACCGCGAAATACTGATATTACACATGATATCATGGTACTGCGTATACCTGGGCTTGTTAGAGGCTCAAATCCACGCCAATTGGCCCTTATAGCCTATCATTTGTTCACTGGGTTCATTAGCTATTACAAGCTATCGAATTATACCAATGGCCAATTACAGCGAAGCGAAATGACCAATGATTAAATAAACTAAGCCTCTTTGGCGGGGTCGTGCATCATATCGCTCATTTCAATTATCTTCTCATCAATTTCCGATACGCATTTATCCATCATGGTAATGCACTCGTGCTTATCAACAAGCCCCTCTTTTTCCAGGTTCATTAAGCCCTTTAGGGTAGCAATTGGCCCCCGTATCTGGTGCGACAGGTAGGATGAATACTCCGACAGTTTTTTGTTTTTTATTTGCAGGTCCTTGGTTCTTTCATCAATAATCTCTTCCAGGTGGTGGTTAATACGGTCGAGGTTATCCTTTTGCCTCGATACTTCACCATTAAGCTCTGTAAGCTGGAGGTTAGTTTGTGCCTTGCGTTTTACATTGCTTACCAATAAGCCTATCATCACCAGCAGCAGGCCCGCCACAGTGGTTACGCCCCAAAATTTCACCCGGTCATATTGTATATGCTGCAAATTCAGTTCATTTTCCTTTAGCTCTTCTTCCTGCTTGTTCTTCAACTCAAACAGGTTAAGCTGCGAGGTAAGGCTCGATCGTACATCAAGGCTATCGAGCTTGTAAACTTCGCGCAGGTAATATAAAGCGCGTTCAAAGTTTTTGCGCTGAAACTCCAGCTGGTAATTGGTGAAGATGAAATCGTGCATCATTTTTTCATCCTTGGTTATTTGCGCGTAGGTTGTTCCTTCCTGCACTACCCTATCGGCATCGGTAAACTTACCTTGCTGCATGTATAACAGCGCCAATGTCAAATCTATACTGGCCACCGCTTCATTCATATCCTTTGCCTTTGCTTTATCGCTGGCATCGGTGAGCAGTTTGGCTGCCTCGTCTACCTGGTTAAGTTTAAAATAAGCCACGCCCTTATTTTGCTCGCACTGAATGATATTTACCGAATCGCGCACAATGCTAAAGAGGGCTTCACTCTGGCCATAGTATTTTAAAGCCTGGTTATAGCTTTTTTTACGCGAGTAATAGTTACCCAGGTTTAAATAAGTTGTAGCGATGAGGCCCTTGTCTGAAATTCTGTTGCCAATATCAAGCGCTTTATCAAAATATTCCAGGGAGCGGTCATAATCATTATCACGGTATAAGTTACCAATGTTATTATAAACCTTTGCTATCCCTCTTTGATCATTTAGCTTGGTGAAATTAGTTAAGGCGCTTATAAAACTGTTTATAGCGTCTTCGGGCTCATTTAAATAATACTGGCCAATACCCTTTACACGGTAAGCCTCGGCAATACCTGGGGTATAGTTCAGTTTTTGAGCCAGTTCAAGTGCTTTATCGCCCGAAATGATGGCTTGTTCGGGGTTGGTTAACCTAACTTCGTAAGCCTGTTTGTTAAGATTTTGCACCTCTGTAGTATCCTGGTTAAGGCCGTCAGCCGTGCTTGATGCGTAACTGTTAAAAGCAGCCAGTATAAAAAATAAGACCAGGAAATTTTTTTTCATTAATATAAAAATAACGCTTAATTGCGACGAAAGTTAAAAAAACATACCAATATACCACATATTTATGCTAAAAATCAAAATATAAGCTGGGGAAAACTTTTTTTATTTTTTATTCAAATACGGTAAAACCTAAGTATATTTGCTGTGTTAATGTGTTGACAATCAAAAAATTAAGAGTAAAGAATCTGCCTTCTTTTTACTCAAACACTTATTTATTGTTGTATTTTGCTAAAAGCAAGGAGGATAAGTTGTTTGTAAATAACACTTAAAAGAGTATTTTAGAGACAACAAAACCTTATAAAACAGCTTTAATAATTAATTAAAGAATAAAAAATATTAAACCAAACTTAATATATATAGATAGTAAAACATACCATAGCATGAAAAAGTTTATTATAGCGGCGGCCCTGGTTTTTACCACGGGCATTTTAGCTTCACAAACTAAAGTGAACAGCCCGCAACCTAACCTTATAACGATACAAAGAAATATTTTGCCCGACAGGAAAGACCTGGCCAGCGGCGATTAATTTCTTAAACCTATAACAGATCACATTAATCATACGTATAACAAACTCAACTCCAAGTAATTAAAATATTTAAATTAAACATCATGAAAAAGTTCATCATCGCAGCAGCATTAGTTTTTACCACAGGCATTTTAGCCTCACAAACCAAAGCTACCAACCCACAGCCGGTACAGGTTAACGTACCACACGCCGTTTCATTTGACAGAAAAGACCTGGCCAGCGGAGACTAATTATTACAACATCAAACAAAACAATTTAATTCAACAAAAAACACAACAAAAAAATACAAAACATGAAAAAGATCATCATCGCAGCAGCACTACTTTTTACTACAGGCATTTTAGCATCATGTACCAAAATTAGCAGCGGCGTGCAAACATCCTCGGCTATTATAATGAGAAGCTTCTCTGATAGAAAAGATTTAGGCAGCGGTGATTAATCATATATCATAACCATTACATCAATAAAAAAATAAAAAAACATCATGAAAAAGGCCATAATAATAGCAGCATTAATTTTTACCACAGGAATTTTAGCATCGTGCAAAAAAGAAGGCACCGTACGTACCGCTGGTATTAATACCTATCAAAACCTTTTGAACGATAAAAAAGACTTAGCCAGCGGCGACTGAACTACAAATAATACCATATAAACAAAAAATCAAAATAATTAATCAAACAAACACAACTCATAAAATACAATAACATGAAAAAGATAATAATAGCAACAGCATTCATATTTTCAACTACCCTTTTAGCAAAAGCAACCACTACAACTCCAACTGCACCATCTGCAAGCAAAACTGTAGTAAACGACAAAAGAGATTTAGGCAGTGGTGATGACAAAAGAGATTTAGGAAGCGGCGATGACAAGAGAGATTTAGGTAGCGGTGATGCTAAATTAGCTTTTGATAAAAGAGATTTAGGAAGTGGTGATGACAAAAGAGATTTAGGCAGCGGCGATGACAAAAGAGATTTGGGCAGCGGTGATGCTAAACTGGCTTTCGATAAAAGAGATTTAGGAAGTGGTGATGATAAGAGAGACTTAGGCAGCGGCGATGACAAAAGAGATTTGGGCAGCGGCGATGCCAAATTAGCTTTCGACAAAAGAGACTTAGGTAGTGGTGATGACAAAAGAGACTTAGGCAGCGGCGATGACAAAAGAGACTTAGGCAGCGGCGATGACAAAAGAGATTTGGGCAGCGGTGATGCTAAATTAGCTTTTGATAAAAGAGACTTAGGAAGTGGTGATGACAAAAGAGACTTAGGCAGCGGCGACGACAAAAGAGATTTGGGCAGCGGTGATGCTAAACTGGCTTTCGACAAAAGAGACTTAGGTAGTGGTGATGACAAAAGAGATTTAGGCAGCGGCGATGACAAAAGAGATTTGGGCAGCGGTGATGCTAAATTAGCTTTCGACAAAAGAGATTTGGGAAGTGGTGATGATAAAAGAGATTTAGGCAGCGGCGATGACAAAAGAGATTTGGGCAGCGGTGATGCTAAATTAGTTTAATCAGCAATTCAAATTCAACTACAAATCAAATTTCAAATTTCCAAAAACACCAAACATGAAAAAGATCATCATTATAGCAGTAGTAATATTATCATCAGCTGTAACCGCGTTTTGTATCACCCGCAACAACGATACTAAAGCAACTAATACCATAAAAATTGAAAAGGCAGATTTTGCTGTAAAAAGCATGAGCACTGAAAAATCAGACCTGGGGTCTGCTGATTAATTTGCAATACGTATACCCCGGTCTTAATTTGTTTGGCCGGTTTTATTTGGCAGGGATAGCAAAATTTGTGATCCCTGTCCGCAACAGCCGATAGCTATCATACATTCCTCATTAATTATATAATACCTTATGCTTATAAGGTTAATTATAACTGTTCATTCAATTATTTCAAATTTCCGGTCAATTACTAAACATACAGTATATTTGCCGTAAATTGATAATGTATGCAGTCCATAAAACAGTATGTAGAAGCTAACAAACAACGTTTGTTAGATGAACTATTTGATCTATTGCGCTTTCCATCAGTTAGCGCCGACCCAAAATACAAACCCGAAGTATTAAAAACCGCCGAATATGTAGCCAAAAAACTACGCGATGCCGGTGCCGATAAGGTTGAAGTTTGCCAAACGGCAGGCTATCCTATTGTTTATGGCGAAAAAATTATAGATGCCTCCAAACCTACTGTTTTGGTGTATGGCCATTATGATGTACAACCACCCGATCCGCTGGAATTATGGAAAACCCCGCCTTTTGAACCTACCATTCGCGATGGCAAAATTTATGCCCGTGGTGCCTGTGATGATAAGGGCCAGTTTTATATGCATGTAAAGGCTTTTGAACTGATGATGCAAACCGATGGCCTGCCCTGTAACATTAAATTTATGATTGAGGGTGAAGAGGAAGTAGGATCGAACAACCTGGGCATATTTGTTAAGGAAAACAAAAACCGCCTGAAGGCTGATGTGGTGCTGATATCGGATACCTCGATGATCAGCATGGAGCATCCATCGCTCGAAACAGGCTTGCGAGGCCTATCCTACCTGGAAGTTGAAGTAACCGGCCCCAACCGCGATCTGCACTCCGGTGTTTATGGCGGCGCGGTGGCTAACCCGGCAACTATCCTGGCTAAGATGATCGCATCCCTGCATGATGAAAACAACCACGTGAACATCCCCGGATTTTATGATAAGGTAGTTGAACTAACACCTGATGAAAAGAAGGAACTGAACGCCGCGCCATACAATGAGGAAGAATATAAAACCGACCTTGATGTTGCCGAACTCTGGGGCGAAAAAGGCTATACCACCTTTGAGCGCACCGGTACGCGCCCAACGCTTGAAGTGAATGGCATTTGGGGCGGCTATATTGGCGAAGGTGCAAAAACCGTACTGCCATCAAAAGCTAACGCGAAAATCTCTATGCGTTTGGTGCCTAACCAAACATCCGATGAGATCACCAAATTATTCACTGCACATTTTGAAAGCATAGCGCCGGCATCGGTAAAAGTAAAGGTAACCCCGCACCACGGCGGCGAGCCTGCGGTTACCCCTACCGATAGCATTGCCTACAAAGCGGCTCAAAAGGCTATAGCCGAATCGTTCGGCAAGCAACCTATCCCAACCCGGGGTGGCGGCAGCATACCGATAGTGGCTTTGTTTGAAGAAGAACTTGGCTTAAAAACGGTATTGATGGGCTTTGGCCTGGACAGCGATGCCTTGCATTCGCCGAACGAGAAGTATGATATTTACAACTATTACAAGGGGATAGAAACCATTCCGTTGTTTCATAAGTATTTTGCGGAATTGAGTAAATAGTAAAAGCTTCTATGTCATTGCGAGCGATAGCGCGGCAATCTCGTAGCCGTGCCTAATGACTATGCATAGCTACGAGGTTGCTTCGTCGTACCTCCTCGCAATGACATTTTTTATTACTCTATCACAAACTTCTCGCAACCCTCCAAAAATTCATCATCCGCATCCGCGCCGATGCCTATAGCATCATCAATATTTAAAAAATAGCCATCATAAGTAACGCCGCCAACGCAGGGGTCTATTTTATGGCCGAGCATGCAGGTGTCCATATCGTAAAATTTAATATTGGGGCTGGCGTAAACAAAATGCAGCTTGGCGCTTAGGGCTATGCGGCTTTCGAGCATGCCGCCCATCATACAGGCTATCCCGTGGTCGGCGGCCAGGTCGTGTATTTTCATCGCCTCAAATAAGCCGCCCGATTTGGCCAGCTTTATATTGATATAATTACAAGAGCGGCTATTGATCTGCTTGCGGGCATCGTGATGGTTATAAATGCTTTCATCGCCCATAATCTTCACGGGGGATAGTTGCATTAATTCGGGCAGGCGGTCGTCATACCAGGTGCGCATGGGTTGTTCGCAAAATTCAATATCATAATCCTCCAGGCTTTGCAGGGCGTAAACAGCCGCGTCGAAACCCCAGCCCTGGTTGGCATCAATGCGGATCTTCATCTTATCGCCCACAGCTTTGCGGATCTGCTTTATTCGTTCCACGTCTTCCACCGCGCCCTTGCCCAGCTTTACCTTTAATATATGCGCGCCTGAAGCATTAAATTCCACCGCTTTTCCGGCCATAACTTCAGGACTGGCAATACCTATGGTTATGTCGCTTTCAACAGCGCGTTTTTCGCCGCCTAAAAATTGGTATAGCGATAATCCGGCATCTTTAGCGGCAATATCATACAGCGCCATATCGAAAGCGCTTTTAATGGTGGTGTTGCCGGCGGTAAAATCGTTTAGTTGCTGTAAGCGTTCCTCAATTTTCAGCGCGTCCTTCCCTATCCACAATTTGGCAAACTCACGCGCCATCAGCAGGCAGGTGTCCTGTGTTTCGCCTACTATCATAGGGAAGGCCGAGCACTCGCCTACCCCATAAAACCCAGCGGCGGTATGCACCCTTATGAACACATTCTGCGCATGATACATAGTGGCGGTGGCAATGGTAAAGGGTACCATTGGTATGCTAAAGCGATATATATCGACTTTAATTATGGTTAATTGATCCATCTTTTATTATTAACGGCTAATTTAAGTAAATAACATGGTGCGGAGCTTATAAATTGAGTTAGACACAAATTGACACGGATTATTATCGAATTCACTAATCTGCTTCAATATTTCATTCTTAATATTTACCTGTTCAATTTGTTTGGTGCAATTCGTATAATTCGTGAAAATTAGTGCTTTTTTAAATTTGGTAATTCTTTCTCATTGAGTTAGACACGAATTTTTATCGAATTCACTAATCTGCTTCAATAAATCATTCTTAATATTTACCTGTTCAATATA
>Ga0302300_1002102_pt1 | contig 10631 bp, 7 predicted proteins | sample III_Palsa_E1_1_FD_198756 | JGI IMG/M metagenome (GOLD analysis project Ga0302300, IMG submission 198756) | Peat permafrost microbial communities from Stordalen Mire near Abisko, Sweden - III_Palsa_E1_1 | ecosystem: Environmental > Terrestrial > Soil > Palsa > Peat permafrost | place: Sweden... | reverse complement strand
TGAAACAAGCCTGGGCACAAATAAAAGCACACCCACAGGTTACCGTTACGGTTGATTTGTTTTGGATAGGATTGGTATTTTTTAAGAAGGGTAGGGCTGAGGAGGATTTCAAGATCAGAATTTAATCCTGGTTCCCTCAAAATGCTTCCCCCAGTGCGATATAAAACCCCTGTTCTCTTGGTTCGCCGGCAGGTTTTTCGCCAAGGCCGTAATCCGCACGAATACTCAAACCTTTCTCCGTATCAAAAAAGTAACGGAAGCCACCGCCGTAGTCGGGTTTTAGCGCGCTGGCGGTAAAACCATTGTGTGCAACCTCGCCGGCGCCTAAAAAGCCTACAATACCAAAGCGGTCGCTAATGCGGTAGCGTAATTCTGTTTGGCCTGCCAGCAGGTTGCGGTCGCGGTAACGGCCGGTGTAATAGCCGCGCATCAGGGCATCGTCACCCAACTGGGGCAATAAATAAAAGGGCGATTCGCCGCCCATCAGGCTTTGCTCCTTAACATCCAAACCCAAAACCAATTGCTTTTGCAGCAAAAAGAACTGCGAGTATTCAACATTCAGCAAGCCGCCTACATAATGGTTGTTGTAAAAAATGCCATGCATCACATCGTAATAGCTGGTGATAATCATACCGCTGGTGGTATAGGTGTTATTATTACGGGTATCGTATATCAAGCTGGGGCCAATGTAGCCGCTGGTACCGCCGTTATGGTCTTCAATTGCCGGGTCGGTTTTAAATTCCAAATTCTCGTAATGCGTGCCCGAATAGTAGTAATACTTAAATCCGCCTGCTACAACCCCGGCATAAAAATCCTTAGCTACAAGCTTATCGGCCTCTAAAGTAAGCTTGGTGCGTTTTTCCTCAACATCTTCAATATTAGCTTTGCGGGTATTATTGCCGATGCCGTAAAAATCAAAAGGGAAATTAATATAGCCTAAATAGCCGGTAAGGTGCCAGGTGTTTTGCGGCGTCCAATAGCTGGCGTTAATGCTTGTTTTTTCCTGGCCTTTGGTGGTTATGCTGGCGTAGCCATACAGGTTTGATACCCTGGTTATGCTATGCCGCGCGGTATCGGTATAAAAAGAAAACAACGATGCGCCGCCAAATTCAAGGCCGGTTTCCGGCGATGAGGCCAGCGCGGGTATCAGCACAAAATTGCTTTTGCGGGTGCTGTCTTTGTCAAAATACATCCTGCGAATGAACCTTTTAACAAAATCAACCTGCGCGAAAAGAGACTGTGAGACGGTAAGAAAAATAAGTAACGATAGCAGTTTTTTCATGTATAGTATGATGTTGCTAAGATAGATTTTTACTTAATTGTTTTTAGAATAGAGATTTTAAATACTCATTTCATCAAAATATATACTTTTGCAGCATAAATCATCACCACATACCATGAGCACTACAAGGGGACCCATATCACAGTTTATCGAAAAAAATTACCTGCATTTTAACGCTGCGGCGTTAATGGATGCAGCCAAAGGTTATGAAACCCACCTGCTGGAAGGCGGTAAAATGATGGTTACCTTAGCCGGCGCCATGAGTACGGCAGAATTGGGTATTTCACTGGCCGAAATGATACGCCAGGATAAAATTGCCATTATATCCTGCACCGGTGCCAACCTTGAAGAGGATATCATGAACCTGGTGGCGCACTCGCACTACAAACGCGTGCCACATTACCGCGATTTAAGTCCGCAGGATGAGTGGGATTTACTGGAGAACCATTACAACCGTGTAACAGATACTTGTATCCCCGAAGAGGAAGCCTTCCGCCGTTTGCAAAAGCACATATATAAAATATGGAAAGATGCCGATAACAGCGGCGAGCGTTATTTCCCGCACGAATACATGTATAAGTTATTATTGGGCGGCGAGTTAAAGCAATACTATGAAATTGATCCTGCTAACTCATGGATGCTGGCGGCTGCCGAAAAAAACATACCTATTGTAGTACCGGGCTGGGAAGATTCAACCATGGGCAACATATTCGCATCCTATGTAATTAAAGGCGAATTAAAAGCTTCAACAACAAAAGGCGGTATCGAATACATGGCATGGCTAGCCGATTGGTATACCAAAAACTCGTCGGGCAAGGGAATAGGCTTTTTCCAGATAGGCGGCGGCATAGCCGGCGATTTCCCGATATGCGTGGTGCCTATGCTTTACCAGGACATGGAGATGCATGATATTCCTTTCTGGAGTTACTTTTGCCAGGTATCAGATTCTACAACTTCGTATGGTTCCTATTCGGGCGCGGTGCCTAATGAAAAAATAACCTGGGGCAAGCTGGATATCCATACGCCAAAATTCATTGTCGAATCTGATGCTACCATAGTTGTGCCGTTGATATTTGCCTGGATATTAAGACAATAAATTATAAAAAAAGCTAAATGTAAAAAGCAATAATACAGCGCGTTTTTTATTTATTTAGAAAGATTATAAATTATGTTTTACTGTCATTTATTTGTCAGCCATTATGTAATAAATTTTACTTTTGTTGCTGCAAAAGCAGGAGTTAACATACACCCTTCTTCGGTTTAGTACATTAAATAAAAGAATTATTCAGCATAAATACACTTTATGAGAAATATCTCATTGATTTTTAAACAATTTTCAAGGACGGTTTTATTGATTGCCGGCTTTGCAATTTTGGGATTTTCTGCTCACGCGCAAGGAGACGCCACCAAGGGTGAAGCCCTGTTTAAGGCCAATTGTACAACGTGTCACAAAATTGAATCGCAACTAATTGGTCCCGCCCTGGGGCCAACCGTTACATCAGAAACTGATGACAAGTGGCTCACCAAATGGATTGAGAACAACCAGGCACTAATCGCTGCCAAGGACCCTAAAGCCTTAAAAATTTACAACCAGTTTAACCAGCAAAACATGACTGTGTTTACACAGTTTGCTGATGGAGATGTAGCTAATATATTAGCTTACGTACGTTCCGACTGGAAAACACAACAGGCAGCGGTTGCAAAAGGCCCTGCCGGCGGCGCTGGTGCTACCGAAGATAGCGGCCCGAGCAGTTTTGTTATTGTTTTGCTGGTAGGCGTTATTATTGTTGCCTTTATAGTAATACTGGTACTAAACAAGGTTATTGCAACACTTGAGCGCCTGGTACTGAAAAGCAAAGGCCTGCTGCCCGAAGAAGTTGAAACTACCGAAGAAAAAGAACCGGTTGACCGCCTTGCGGTTATCAAAAAACTGGCAAAAAATAAGAAACTTGTATTCTTTATTGTATTGTGCGGCACTATTGCATTGGGCAGCTGGACATGGGTAACCTTATGGAACACCAATGTACACAGCGGCTACCAGCCTGAGCAGCCTATCCATTTCCCGCATGATTTACATGCCGGCGTAATGAAGATAGATTGCCAGTATTGTCACTCCGGCGCTTACAAATCACGCAACGCTTCTATACCGTCATTAAACGTGTGTATGAACTGCCACAAGGTAGTTAAAACCGAATCTCCTGAAATACACAAGATATACGACGCTTTGGGTTACGATCCGAAGACACAAAAATACGATAGTACAAAATCGCACCCTATACAATGGATAAAGGTACACCACTTACCAGATTTTGTATACTTTAACCACTCACAACACGTAAAAGTAGGCGGCATAAAATGCCAGACTTGCCACGGCCCGGTACAAACCATGAAAGAGGTTTACCAATACTCGCCACTGACCATGAAATGGTGTATACAGTGCCACAAACGTACCGATGTTGATTATAAAGGAAACGCATACTACGATAATATGATAGCGGTGCATGACCGTATTAAACGTGGCGAGAAGGTTACAGAAGCCTCTATGGGCGGTATTGAGTGCGGCAAGTGCCACTATTAATAAATAAGGATTTTAGCAATTACAGTTTATATAGCTTAAATGGACAGCAATAAAAAATACTGGAAAGGTTTAGAAGAACTGAACAGCACGCCAGAATTTGTTGAGAAAAATAAAAACGAATTTGCAGAGCCTATTCCTATTGAAGAGGTTTTGGAAGGTGGTGGTTTAATGGGAAAAACGCCTCGCCGCGACTTTTTGAAAGCCCTGGGCTTTGGCGTTGGCGCGGTAACTTTGGCTGCTTGTCAAAAAGTGCCTGTTCATAAATCAATACCTTACCTAATTAAACCCGAGGAGGTAACCCCCGGTGTAGCAAACTACTACTCTTCAAGTTTCGAAGGCCATGCCATTTTGGTTAAAACACGTGAAGGCCGCCCTATTAAAGTTGAAGGCAACCCTAACGACCTATTATCAAAAGGCGGTTTATTTGCACAGGCACAGGCCTCGGTATTGGAATTGTATGATGTAGCGCGTACAAAAAACCCAATGCAAAATAATACTGACAGCGATTGGGAACAAATTGATGGTTTTGTTAAAAACGAGCTTGCCGCAATTAAAGGCAGCGGTAAAAGCATCCGCATTGTATCATCAACTATTCATAGCCCGTCAAGCTTATCGGTAATTGCCGATTTTATTGCTGCTTATCCAAACACAAAACATGTTAATTACGAGCCGGTATCATACACCGGTATTATACAGGCTAATCAAAACAGCTTTGGCAAGGCAGTAGTGCCGCATTACCGTTTTGATAATGCTGATGTTATTGTAAGCTTCGGCGCCGATTTTCTGGGCACCTGGATATCACCGGTTGAGTTTACCGGCCAGTATGTGAAAAACCGCAACAACAAATCGCTGCAAAGCAAAAAAATGTCGCGCCACATACAGTTTGAAACAGGTATGAGCCTTGCAGGTTCAAATGCCGATGTGCGCATCCCTATCAAACCATCAGAAGAAGCAGTAGCGTTAATTAACCTTTATAATGTTATATCAGGTACAACACTGCCCGGTTCAAGAAAATTAGCCGATAACCCAACTGCCGATAACGCCATCACCCTTGCCGCAAACGAGTTAAAAGCAGCAAAAGGCCGCGCGCTGGTAGTTGCCGGTTCAAATGATGTAGCTACGCAAACGTTGGTTAACGCCATCAACTCCTTATTAGGCAGCTATGGCACTACTATCGATTTGGATAATCCTTCAAAGAAATTCGCAGGTAATGATGCCGATTTTGTTGAGTTTGTAAACGAACTTAAAAGCGGCAGTGTTGGCGCGGTATTCTTCCTGGATGCAAACCCGATATATGATTACTACCAAAGCAATGATATTAAGGATGCATTAGCTAAAGTACGTTTACGCGTATCATTCTCCGATCATGACGACGAAACAGCTTTACTGTGTAACATTGTAGCGCCTAACACGCACTACCTTGAATCATGGGGCGATGAAAACGTTATCGAAGGTTATTATACCGTCGTTCAGCCAACCATCAATCCTGTTTATAACAGCAGGCAGGCCGAAACCAGCTTGTTATTATGGAGCAACAGCACCTATAATGATTATTACAGCTATGTTAGAAACACCTGGGATAAAACCTTATTAGTAAAAGGCGGCTTAAGCGGCCAAAAAGGATGGGAAACTTTACTGCAAACAGGTTTTGTAAAAGATACCCCGGTTGCAGCAGGAACATATACTTTCACAAAAGACCTTAGCAGCGTTGCCAAAACTATATTAGACCATAGCGGCACACTGGTTACCAGCGATAATGACTTATATAAAGTTGAATTGCAGCTTTATCAAAGTGTTGCTTTACGCGATGGTAAAAAAGCCAACAACCCGTGGTTACAGGAACTGCCCGATCCGGTATCGAAAGTTACCTGGGATAACTTTGCTGCTATGGCGCCAAGCTATGCCCGCAAGTTAGGTTTGGAGCAGGGTGATATCATCAGCATAACTGCAAACGGTTATACAGTTGAATTACCGATGTTATTACAACCCGGCCAGGCACAGGGTACTATATCAGTAGCCGTTGGTTATGGGCGTACACAGGCAGGTTTGGTTGGTAATGGCGTAGGTAAAAACGCTTATCCGTATTATATCTTCAGCAACGGCTCATTCCAAACTACCGCTGCTGCATCTTTGAAGAAAACAGGCAATAGCGCCGAATTCGCTCAAACACAAACACACCATTCATACGAAGGCCGTAACAGCATCATACGCGAAACTACCTTTACAGAATATAAAAAAGACCCGTATTCAAACAGCGGCCATGGCGATGAAAAGAAAACCTACAGCATGTGGGATGAATACGATCGCCCAACCTATAACTGGGTTATGGCTATCGATCTTAACGCTTGTACCGGTTGCGGGGCCTGCGTTGTAGCATGTAGCGCCGAAAATAACGTGCCTATTGTTGGCCGTGACGAAGTTAGGCGCCGCCGCGAAATGCACTGGATACGTATTGACCGTTATTACAGCTTTAACGATAATGGTACCAACATTACCAAAGAAAAAGAAATAAGCCAACTGGATGATGATAACCTGGATCATGTTTCGGTTATTTACCAGCCAATGCTTTGCCAGCACTGCGACCACGCACCTTGCGAAACAGTTTGCCCGGTATTAGCTACCGTACACTCGTCCGAAGGTTTAAATGTTATGGCTTATAACCGTTGCGTGGGTACACGTTACTGCGCAAACAACTGCCCATACAAAGTACGCCGCTTTAACTGGTTTAACTACTGGAACGATGCCCGTTTTGATAACTACCTGCAAGGCGAACACACCCAACTGGTATTAAACCCTGATGTGGTAACCCGTTTCCGCGGTGTTATGGAAAAATGTTCTATGTGTATCCAGCGTATACAGGCAGGTAAACTGCAGGCTAAGGTGGAAAAACGTTCGGTAAAAGATGGCGATATTAAAGTTGCCTGCCAGCAAACATGCCCTGCTAACGCAATAGTGTTTGGTAACGTAAATGATCCTAACTCCGAAGTGGCAAAAGCCCTGAAGAGCGAAAGAACTTACTACGTACTGGAAGAATTAAATACCCAGCCGGGTGTTGGTTACCAGGTAAAGGTTAGAAACAGAACTGAATTAGAGGCTTAATTTATACAAAAGAGATTTTAAAATATGTCATCTCATAGTGAATCAATAATCAGGGAACCGTTAATTACGGGAACTAACATCACCTACGCTCAAATTACGGAGGATGTACTTCGCCCTGTGGAAAAAATGCCCGGAAAAGCCTGGTGGATAGGTTTTACTGTAGCCTCAATGGGTGCTACCCTTTGGGTGTTTGCTGTAAGTTATACATTTTGGTACGGTATAGGCTCATGGGGTTTAAATAAAACAATAGGCTGGGCCTGGGATATCACCGGTTTCGTGTGGTGGGTAGGTATCGGTCACGCTGGTACACTTATCTCGGCTATCTTATTACTGTTCCGTCAAAAATGGCGCAACTCCATTAACCGTTCGGCCGAGGCGATGACCATATTCGCGGTAATTTGCGCGGCCAGTTACGTAGTATCGCACATGGGCCGCCCATGGATGGCGCTTTATACTTTACCAATACCTAACCAATACGGTTCATTATGGGTTAACTTTAACTCGCCGCTGGTATGGGACGTATTCGCTGTATCAACTTATTTCTCGGTGTCATTAGTGTTTTGGTATACAGGTTTATTGCCTGATATAGCTACCATCCGCGACCGCTCAAAAGGCGGCCTGCACCGCAAAATATATTCTATCATGTCATTCGGGTGGACAGGCTCTGTTAAAACCTGGCAGCGTTTTGAAACTGTATCGCTAATACTTGCAGGTGTTGCAACGCCCTTAGTACTATCTGTACATAGTATAGTATCTATGGACTTTGCCACATCGCTTGAGCCGGGCTGGCACACAACTATTTTCCCGCCATACTTTGTTGCCGGGGCTGTATTTTCGGGCTTTGCCATGGTGCAAACACTGTTATTAATTACCCGTAAAGTATTAGGGCTCGAAAATTATATCACCATGTTCCATATTGAGGCCATGAATAAGATCATCATCTTAACAGGTTCAATAGTAATGGTAGCGTACTGTACCGAGTTTTTTATTGCCTACTATTCGCAGGTTGAATATGAACAGTACGCCTTCCTAAACCGGTACTTCGGGCCGTATTGGTGGGCCAGTTGGTCAATGTTCTGCTGTAATTGCGTTATCCCGCAGGTACTATGGTTTAAAAAAGTACGGAGGAGTATACCGGCAACCTGGATACTGTCTATCATCATCAATATAGGTATGTGGTTTGAGCGTTTTGTAATTATCGTTACCTCGCTGCACCGCGATTACCTGCCATCAAGCTGGGCAATGTTTTATCCAACCTGGGTTGATGTAAGCGTGTTTGTTGGTTCATTAGGCGTGTTTTTCACATTATTCTTATTATTTATCCGTGTATTGCCTTCTATCGCGATAGCCGAAGTAAAATTATTGGTTAAAGGTTCGAGCGAGCAGGAAAAACGCAAAATACTGGAAGCAGGCCATGCCGACCCTGCGCAGGCACAATTCTATAAAGAAGCGTTGCGCAAGTTTGATAGTATTGATATTACTGAATACGAAAAAGTATAAATTAAATGAGCAGCACTAAATATATACTGGGACTTTTTGAAGATCCCGACGAAATGATGGACGGAATACACTTACTGCAACAAAACAGTGTTCCAATTTACGACGTGTATACGCCAATGCCTATCCACGGTATCGAAGCAAAACTCGGTATTAAAGATTCGCGCATAGGTTACGCGGCCTTTATGTTTGGTTGCTTGGGTGGTACTGTTATATTCAGCATAATTTATTATGCCATGGTACATGACTGGCCGATGGATATTGGCGGTAAGCCCGCGTTTGCTGTGCCCGATTATATTCCAATCACTTTTGAGTGGACTGTATTGTACACCGCATTTGGTTCGGCATTTACGTTCTTTTTCTCAACGCACCTTTTCCCGGGCCGTACGCCAAGGGTAATGGATTTCAGGGCTACTAACGATAGGTTTGTAATTGCAATTGATGCTAAAGGAAACACCCCTCACGAGGATATCACTAATTTATTAAAAGAAGCGGGAGCTGTAGAAGTTAAGCATAACGACAGAAAATATGTTAGCTATGAATAAGTTTAAAATATTAGGTATAACAATTATCGGTATTGCTGCTACGGTAATCATATCATCGTGCAAAGATAAGAGGAGTACCGGTTGGGAATACGCGCCTAACATGTACGAAAGTATTGCGTACGATGCCGACCAGCCAAACGACAATTTTAAGGATGGCAAAACCGCACAGGTTCCGCCTGCAGGTACCATACCAATTGGCTGGGTTAAGTTTGATTACCCTAATACCCACGATGGGTACGAAGCCGCCAGTGCCGAAGTAAAAAGCCCGCTGCCGCAAACACAGGCAAATTATGTCGAAGGCAAATTGTTATTCGCGCATTTTTGCTCGCCTTGCCACGGCTTACAAGGCCAGGGCGATGGTTTGGTGGTACAGCATGGCTTTCCGCCTCCACCATCATATTCAAAAGGCCAGTCATCACGCGGCGGCGCAATGAAGGATTTAACAGACGGTAAAATTTATCATACAATTACATATGGTTTAAACGCCATGGGTTCATACGCTTCGCAGCTTGCACCTAATGAGCGCTGGAAAGTAATTATGTATGTTCACCATTTACAAACTTTATAAGCTAATTTTTTAATGAAAACTCATAATAGTTTTGACGAACGATTTGTATTTGAAGGCAGAGCCAAAACCTGGAGCTTACTTGCTATAGTTATAGGTTTAATTACAGTTTTAGCCGGATTTTTCTTAGGCCAGGGTGAGCGTGTATTTTCAAACTTACTGCTAATGGGCTACTATTTTACCTGTGTTTGTGCTGCAGGCGCGGTATTTTGCGCTATACAATACGCCGCACAGGCAGGCTGGTCGGCTTCATTGATACGTATACCGCAGGCATTTGCAAAAGTGTTGCCTATAGCTGCTGTTATACTAATAGTAATTATGGGCTGTGGTATATACTTTACACATGATGTTACCGAGCATGGTACAACTATCAATCAGCCTTATTTATATGCGCAATGGGCAACACATGGTTTAACAACCCCCGGCAGCGCTAACTACGATACCGTAATTGCAGGTAAATCATCATTCTTAAACGTTCCTTTCTTTTTTATACGCATGATAGTTACGCTTGGGCTTTACAGCCTGTTAGCGGGGATGCTGGTAAAGTATTCGCAAATGGAAGATGAAATTGGGGGCATGAGCAACTATACAAAAAGCTTTAACATAGCTTGCGTATTCCTACTGTTCTTTGGCATTACTAATCCGATATTCGGTTTCGATACCATGATGTCGTTAGAAGCGCGCTGGTATTCTACCATGTTTGGCTGGTATAACTTTGCAGCTTTGTGGGTTAGCGGGTTGGCAGTGCTTACGCTTACCATTATATTGCTAAAAGAGAAAGGCTATTTTTCATGGTTAAATGAAAACCACCTGCACAATATGGGTTTGTTCATGTTTGCCTTCTCGGTTTTCTGGACATATGTATGGTTTGCACAATTCCTGCTAACCTACTATGCCAACTTACCCGAAGAAACAATTTATTTTTATAAGAGGTGGGAACCCGAATTTAAACCCTGGTTTTGGCTTAATATAGTAATAAACTTTGCCGCGCCATTCTTATTACTGATGGCACGTGATTATAAACGTAAAACCAGCATGTTAAAATGGGTAGCCATAATTTTAATA
>Ga0302300_1002101_pt1 | contig 10631 bp, 6 predicted proteins | sample III_Palsa_E1_1_FD_198756 | JGI IMG/M metagenome (GOLD analysis project Ga0302300, IMG submission 198756) | Peat permafrost microbial communities from Stordalen Mire near Abisko, Sweden - III_Palsa_E1_1 | ecosystem: Environmental > Terrestrial > Soil > Palsa > Peat permafrost | place: Sweden... | reverse complement strand
AGCAAAAAAGATAGTGGTCGCCAAACCGGAGAGCGTTTTAGATAAGCTGGAACTTAATGAGTGGACTGCATTCGTGCTGATGACGCACAATTATAATTACGAAATCGCTTTTTTGAAAGAACTTCTGCCTTTACATCCGTTTTATATTGGAATCTTAGGGCCAAAGAAAAAACTGGAGAGGATGACGGGTGAACTGGAGCAAAATGGAACCACTATAACTGAAAGGAACTTGGAAACGATTCACGGTCCGGTTGGCTTGGATATTGGTCCAGAGACGTCCGAAGAAATTGCGTTGGCTATCATTGCAGAAATCAAAGCAGTATTCTCTAAAAGGAACGGGAAGCCTTTAAGATTTAAAACGACCGTTATTCACAGCGATTAAATGACAGGCTTTGTTATTCTCGCAGCAGGTGAATCCACCAGGATGGGGCAGCCAAAGCAAAATTTGATATTTAAGGTCAAGACATTGCTGGAAAATTCGGTTGAAACCGGATTGCAAACTACTTGCCGACCAGTAATCGTTGTCATTGGCGCTAATGCGGATAAAATAACTCGAGCACTCCAAGTTACAACGCTTTATAATAAATATTGGAAAGATGGGATGGCATCTTCGATTGGAAAGGCCATAGTCGAAATTACTAACAACCTATCAGTCGATAGCGTGATCATTATGTTATGCGACCAGCCCTTTGTGAGTGCAGCGTTACTAAATTCTTTAATCAGTAAACAAACCGAAACAAGAAAACATTGTGGCCTGCGCCTACAAAGACGCAATGGGTGTCCCCGTATTATTTGGCAGAACATTTTTTGCTGAGCTGTTAATGCTTCAAGGCCAGGAAGGCGCAAAAAAGATAGTGAAAAACTATCCTGATGATTGTGCTCATCCATTTGAACAAGGAAATATCGATATCGATACCCCTGAAGATTACGAACGACTGCGAACCTAAGCGATTAATTAACCAGTGCATAGGCAAACCCCTTTCCCGGCTAACTGTGGCATTAGGCTGCCGATAATTAGTCGGCAATCAGGGCGCTTTAATAGGCCCATTAACTGTAAAATGATACCGGGTCATATGGTTATAGCATTCACCCGGGCTTAAAATAATTAATGGGAAACTTGTTTGGTTTGGAGATTCAGGAAAATGCTGGGTTACCATTGCAAACGCTGTGCGATACCCGTCTTACGCCCCTCTTTCGTCGTATTTTCTCCACGCATAAGATTTCCGCTATAAAACTGCAAACAAAGTTGATCAGTAAAAACATGCATCACAATGCCGCTTTTATCTCCAATAATATTAGCGACAGCCGTTTTAATACCATGCGGATTTAATACATAATTATGATCATATCCTTTACCACTACCTAATTGTTCGCTATGATCATTTATCCGGTGTTCGACTGCAAATCCTTTTCGAAAATCGAACGGTGTTCCGGTAACATCTTCAATTACCCCTGTAGGGATGAAGGATGGATCAATCGGAAGGAACCGATCTGATTTTATCTGTAACTTATGAGTTAAAATAGTGCCGCTGTTTTCGCCATTTAAGTTAAAAAATGCATGATTACTCAGGTTAATAGCTGTAGTCTTATCTGCAAAGGCTTCATAACATATCTTCAGTGAATTATCTTCAGTCAAACTATAAATAATCTTCACCCGCAGGTCTGCCTGAAGACCTTGTTCCAATTCTTTTGATAAACAGATTAATTCCATTGCACTAGTGCCCAGTTGTTTTGCATTCCAAACAACATCCTGAAAACCTTTTTTAATCCAACAAAATGTATTCCGGTTATTATTCACGTGAAGGGTATCGGCTCTATCAGCTAGGTTAAACTCTCCTCGGTCAATTGTGACACCGAAATAAGGTTTGGTAGCTTTGATATCCCCGGACATTATCACAACCCTGGACGACAATCTTTCAATTTACCATCTTTATCTATAACAAAAAGACTTACAAGTCGGCCACCATAATTTGTAATATATGCTTGCATGCCCCGTTCATTCTTTAGCTCAAATATTTGCACCTGCTTTCCGTCAATAACAGCATTAAACCCGTTAAGTATATTACTTGGAATCATATTTTTTACAGATATTATTAAATTGGATTTTGAATTAAACGAGTTATTGTAAATGAACTGCCTGATAAACTACGGTAACCTGGCTTATACGATTCAATCTCATCCCAAAAAAATGGGTGAGCACGGTATTATTCCGTACGCACCCATTACCATCTAACCATTACAATTGTGACTAATTAATAATTTGATGTTTTTATTGAAGCTCCCAACGTTGATTGGCACCGCCGTTCCAACCCCATTCAATAAGTTTATAACCATTAGTAGAATTACTTGAATTGTCCAAACAGCCACTGGTCGCCTGGTTCCATATTTTGTAGGTACCGTCGGATTGCAGATCAACCCACCATCGTTGATTGGTTGCACGGGTTGGCGTCCATTGGTCGAGTTGAGTTCCATTTGCCGCATTTCCGTCCGGAACATCTAAGGCCAGCCAACTATCTTCACTTATAATGTTCCATGAACTGTCCTCATTCTGAGTAAATATCCATTTCTGACTTAATCCACCATTTTCTCCCCACTGAATGACGCCATTTCCATTGGTAGTTGAACTACCGTTGTCAACTGCAATTCCATTTTGGGCGCTTACAATAACATGTTCCCCAGCGATGTTGTCCGGTTGGGCGCCAGGAGTAAATTGAAGCCAGGCAACTGCGCTGGCGAATTTGCTCGTCGCTAGTGTATTATCGCTTGGTGTTGGTTCATTCCAACCATTCCAGGTAATGTTATAGTCAGTTCTGCGATTTGCCCAAATAGAATTTGCATTCTGCATCATCCACGAATAGTAAGTGCTCCACATCCGGTTATCTCGTACAAAATGGCCAAGTCCACGTGCAAATTCATCACCCCAGGTATTTAAGTAGCTCGCATCATTGGATATAATACCATTTGTGGTCATATTATTCTTCACATAATCAATTGACCTTTTAGCGTCGTTGTAGTAATTGACGTTCCCGGTTATTTCATAAAGGTAATTAGCGTAGTCTATAAATGAGCCTTGATTATAAACCGCGGATCCCATGTCAACGTTGTTATTTTCGTCAATGTCCGCATAAACCAAGCCGGTACTTGAGTTATATAAATGTGCCCAAATCCAGTTGTATATTTGCGTAGCGTCATTCAGATACGTCGTATTCAGCGTACTTTGATAGAGGAGGCACGCGACTTTTCCCAAACTGTTGTTCGATAGAGCCGCTTTATTTATAGCCTGACCTGCCGGCGTCATATTGGGCTGTTGTTCCCAAATGCCTCCGCCATTATACTGCGTATCCCATCCTCTGGAAAACGCCATATTAAAGCCATATTCTGCCTCAGTTAAAAAATTATTATTGCCAGTCATTTGATAACCACGAATTAATGCAAGTGAAAACCACCCTATATCATCATTCCAGCCGTCCCAAGTCCATGGTGGTGGTGTATTTTGCAACCAGGTAGTTAACAGGTTATTGATAAGTGTTTTAGTTGCCGGGTCGCCTGTTCGTTCGTAATCATCCTCAGCCGCCAAAATGTCTAACGATGCAACCCAGGTTCCATCGGCGGTGCTGCTGCTAATCGATTGTTTATAATACGCAGTGCCTCCGGAATTTACTAAAAACGCGCTATTATAGCCGCTAAATGCCGCATCCGCATTTCCAGGGGCGACAGTGTTTTCAGTATGCACGTTCGACTTTGCCGCATTCGATAGTTGCAGATCTGTTGGTTGAGCCGTTTTCTTACAAGAAGAAAACAACGTCGCAGTGACTACGATCAATCCAATTGAAAGCCCTGCTGTGTTGATTTTTTTTAGATACTTCTTTTCCATTAATTTAGTTTTTAGTTAATAGTTGGTGATATGAATTGATAAGATTAAATGGTCTTTAGATAAAAACTTAAAATGCGAATGATGTAAAACTATTCAGAGACAGTCTATGGGTTTTGTAACAGCTATATAATAAAGGCTTATTGCGATCGGATGAAATGCATGCTATTAATAAGCAAAGGCATTGATAATATGCATTAAAATAATATACTAAAACATGCAAAAGCATTATAACAAGCAAGGGATTGTTTGTAAATAAGTTCATTACAAAAATTAAACAGATAGATAATGGTTTATAATTGACGGAACCGGTTACGGTACCGATACGCAAAGGTGACTTAATTATAAATTAATACGGTTGTCAAATCATTCATATTTTTTGACACAAAGTGTATATATGGATATAATCTATGATGGAAGAAAATTAAATGGCAATATTAAATGCTGACTATAAGTTAATACCACTCGTTGTGACGCTGAGACGACCAAGAAGAAAAGGAATTTTGACCGTTTGAATAGGGATTTCGCTATTGCTTTAGGTGTAGCAATCCCGACCTGGTTTTAAAAAATAAAAAATGGCCGGAATATTCTTCCGACATGACTGACTTAAGGTCGTTTTTTTGTTTGAACGTAACTCCATTATATCGCCTTCTCGTTTGCACGGCTTACACCGGTAACGACAACTTCAGCTTCTTCTATTAATGACGCCGAAAACGCAACATTTAATGTTGTTGATTGAAAAATCAACCTTTTGAGTATATGCGGCATATCCAACAAAAGTGACTGATACCAAGTATACCCCTTTGGGTAAATTGCTTAAAGTATATTTACCACTTGCATTGGTAGATGTGCCGGTACGCAGATCGGGTATAGAAACCGTAGCGCCGGTAATGGTGGTTGCTGATGCCTTATTAGTTTGCTTGTGCCGCTAGTTACGGGGGGATTTATCGATAGCATTAGCCGCCGTCGATAGAAAAAGCAGTATATAAATATCGATGAGAGTCTCTTTATAGGTCTCATAAACTAATTTAAACGCGTAAAATCCGATAAATGGCCATATGGGTCAATTGTTATTAAAAAAAAATCATTCCAAATACATGCTATCATAAACCTCGTTTTTCGCCCTGTCCATTAATGATAATGATCTAATTAACCCGGTAATTAATCGCATTCCCACGGATAAATTCAGCGATCAATTTACCCGTTTTCATTCGTTTTAATTTCTTCGAAAGATATGTATTATAAAGAATTATTCCATTTACCCTTGGTCAGGTCGTATCGCATAGTCGATAAACGATAATGAGTATAACTCTTTATTCAATTTATAATAAAATGCTCCTTTTTTTGATGTCAACCAGCTTTTTTCTGTTTGTTTGAGCAAGAATCCCGTAGACAAAAACTTCCTGTTAAAATTGCGTACGTCGAATACTTTTCCATAGACACTTTCATAAACCGTAATTAATTCCGGCAAAGTAAATTGTTCCTGCAGCAGCTCAAAAAGGATAAGACGGCGGTCTGCACTACATCTGAGCTGTTCGATTGCGCTATTTGCAATTTCACGATGGTCAGCGACCATAGCCGGCATTTGATTTATCAGGAACCATTTCGCTTTATGACGCTTAATGGCCTGATGGTCCAATCTATTAAAATTCACTAAAAAAAAATAAGCAATACCTATTGTTCGTTCAGACAGGCCGCGTTTCGGGTTACTGAAAGGCTTTAAGGACTCCATATAGACGTCCTTTAAACCGGTTACCTTTTCTAAAATACAAATCGCTGTTTCATCTAAAGATTCAGCTTCTTGCAGAAACCCGCCAATGAGGCTCCATTTTCCGGGTTCGCCGTCGCCCTCGTTTGGAACAAGTAATAACTTAAGCTCGTTTTTCTCAAATCCAAAAACAAGACAATCTATAGTAAGAAGTACACGGAATTGACCCGTAGAATGCGACATTATATTGTTTTATTCCCTTCATAATAGTCATAGGAGTAATTCAAACCGAATTACTCCTATGACTATCATTGATATGTTTAAATGAGAAAATGTGGCCAAGCCGATTATTGTTTACTTTTATTTGTTAAAGTTATCTGATAGCTAAATGTTGTTGGCTTGGCATAAACACGGTATTGTTCCAAAGGCCGGGGACCACAACCGTTAGATCCTACACCTAGTGTTTTATGGCTGATTACCAAAACTGTGCCTTTACTCTTTGGCAGGTCAATCTTGTATTCTACAGGTTCCATTTCTTCATCACTATAAGGAAGTGCAGCTATCTGCATTAATGAAGTATCTGATTTAACAGATAATTCCAAGCCTTTGTCAGAAGATAAGTTTGCCCAACGTACATCTTCATGATTCCCGCAATCCATCGGCTTTTCGTAAGGAGTCATTTGCTGGCTTACACTGCTGAAATAATGACCAACATCAGAACCCTGTTTACGGTCTGCGTAATTTTCCATCGGACCGCGGCCAAAATAATCAAACTGATCGAGGTCTTTGCTTAGGAATATGCGTACGCCAAGCCTTGCCAAGACCAAATCAGGATCACTGGAACTTACATCATTACGGACATTAATTACCCCTTTTGCATAAATAGTATACAGCGCCTGATGATTAATCGTGAAGTTTTTCCTGCCAGTCCCTGTTAAACTTACCTTTATTTCTATCACGCCAGCAGAAACTTGTGTCGCTTTTACGTTGTCGACAACCCAGTTGAGTTTTTTAAGCCCGTATGCATCCCAATCTTCATACGCCCACATATCATCTTTTTGGTGAGGGGCACGCCAAAGGTGCAACATTGGGCCGCCATTATCCCGCAGGATATTTTCACCGTTCTTTTCTATTTTGGTAAATGTGCCTTTCACCTTGTCAAATTCAAGATTGAAATCCCCTCCTTTTACATTTATCACACCATTTTGCTCATTTAAAGTAAGTTTACCACCGCCTACGTTATCTACTTTAAGCGGTCTTGATATTGGCAGATCAAATTGCTGTTCGGCAACTTCATATCCCTTAGGAGCCCAAATTTGCTGGGTTCCTAAAGCAAACGATATTCGTAAAATATATTCTGCTCCGGGCTTTGGGTTAACAGTAAAAGGCACCTTGATATCCTTTTCTTCGCCGGGGCCGATAAGCCCTACGTTTAAATTACCGGTGGCTATATTTGTGCCATTTTCGCTTAGGTCCCATTTTGCGGTCAGACCATTCAAATTAATAAACTGGTAACGGTTTTTAATAGTAAAGACTTTTTTATTCAAGTCCTTGGCGCGGATGGTGATCCATTGATAAGCATGTTTCAATTCGGGATATTGCGGCTTTGGCGATCTGTCAGAAAACACAACACCCTTATGGATAAAGTAACGATCATTAGGAGTCTCGCCAAATCCGCCGCCATATGCGGTAATATGATGATTAGGGTCTCGATCATTATAAATACCCTGATCCTGCCATTCCCAAATAGCGCCACCCAATAATTGCGGATATTTATCAAATAGGTCATTATATAAATCTACCGACCCCATAGAATTAAACATGGAATGGGCATATTCACATAAATAAAATGGCTTTTTCAATGTGGTATCATTTGCGTGTCTTACGAGGTTATCCAAATCGGTATACATCTCGCTATCCATATCAGCGGGATTATTGGCACCAATACCAAATCCCTGATAATGTGTCGGGCGCGTATTATCGATAGATTTTACTGTGCTTAATATCGCCCTGAAGTTAGATCCGCCGGAACCACATTCGTTACCGAGCGACCATATGATAACTGCCGGATGGTTTTTGAAATTCTCAACGTTCGCCACATTCCGCTCAATTAAAGCAGCCTTTATTCTCGGGTCTTCATTAAATTCATCCCATGAACCATGACATTCGAGGTTAGCCTCAGCAACCAGGTAGATGCCGTATTCGTCGCATAACTCATACCATCTTGGATCATCAGAATAGTGGCAGGTACGCACGTGGTTACAATTGGCCTGTTTAATCAGCGTAATATCACGGACCATTTGCGCTTCGGTTATCGCGTGACCGTCATCCGGCCAGTTTTCATGACGGTTTACACCCTTTAGTTTGATAGGCACTCCATTAACCGTGAATATCCGCCCTTTGATCTCTATCTGCCTGAAACCGGTACGTGATGATTCAGTTTCTACTTTATTCGTTCCATCATTTATGCTTAATACCGTAGTGTAAAGTTTAGGGGTTTCTGCTGTCCATTTCTCCGGGCTTTTCACAGGAATATCTACATTCAGTGTTACTTCATCGCCGGCCTGTAACGCCGGGATGTTCACTTTAGCAACACCTCCCGGAACCAGGACATTCCCATTATATAAGGAAACCTCCAGCTCGCGCGCTTTCACTGCTGTGCTGCTGTAATTTTTAACCTTCGCAGCAACTAAAAGGTCCGCATTGTGGAATTCTTTATCAAAAGTAGTTTTTATAAAATAATCCCTGACGTGTTCCTGCGGAGAGCTCCACAAGGTAACATTTCTGAATATGCCACTTAAACGGAACATATCCTGGTCCTCCAGATAACTGCCAACAGTAAAACGGTATACTTCGGCCGCAATGATGTTATTGCCTGGCTTTACATATTTGGTGATATCAAATTCGGCCGCATTACGGCTGTTTACGCTATAGCCTACTTTTTTACCATTCACCCACAGGAAAAATCCAGCATCAACACCATCAAAAGTTACAAATATGCGCCTACCGTTCCAATCGGAAGGCACTTCAAAATTTCTGCGGTAGCTACCCACCGGATTTCTTTCCTGATAAGCGGTATAGCTCACAGGGGGCGTGCTCATTACACGAGGAAAATCCTTTTTAAAAATATAGGTGAAGTTACTGTAATAAGGGGTACCGTAGCCCTCAACCTGCCAACATGAAGGCACTTTAATATCTTTCCAGGCAGAAACATCATAATCAGCTTTATAAAAATTAACAGGGCGCTTCTGTGGCCAGTCTACCCAATTGAATTTCCAAAGCCCGTTTAAACTGCGGCTGAATGATGAAGCATGGCGGTTAGCCGCCAACGCTTCCTTTAATGAGGCGTAAGGCATAAGCGTGGCATGATCCGACTCTTTATTGATGCCAATGCATTCCGGATCTTCAATTTCTTTGGGTATAAATGCAGTATCGGCTTTTGAAAACAGATGATTTTCAGATCCCTGTTGGCCTATACTTACTTTACAGGTAAAAATGAAAAGCAGGATCAACACACAACTGACAATTTCTTTCTTAATTAAGGCTTTGCTCATAAATGGTATATTAACTTAAAATAACTAGGGGTTTTAATATTTATATTGCAAAGAACCGTAAATATTCATTTTCGAAATTGTCATGGTATGCATATTTATTGCCATAACGTACAGTAAAACGGCTAAAATCAAGTAATGTATCGATAAACTAGCTTCACCATTGTTTTCGGTAATTGTTATAAAAGAAGAAGTATTATTTACTATATGCTTCGACAAGAAAAAAAATAAATAATTATCACCTATCGGGTTTAATTATTTCCAACACCACTAGACTTTCAGGCTTATTTACAAGCAGCACTAATTTTAGCAAGAACCCAATTGCCAACTCTAGTACCCTGTTTTAGTCCGTTATTTATCGCATCCATAAAATGTATCCCTCCCCAAAATCTCGATATGGCCGCCTGGCTCGCAGCTTGTTGAAAAGAGTCGAAATGACGTGGCGGGATACCAAAATCTTTTTCAACATTATCAGTATACGCGAAGTTATTTCCAAAATAATGGGTTAAGATGACGGCTGAGGTAGCAGAAACAACCGAATGTCCACTGATATATTCTGGAAACGGCGGAGTTTGTAACCATGGCTTCCAATTTGGGTCAATATATTCTCTGATCGCCGTTTCCGGCCTAATACGGTTAGTGCGGTATTTATCCTCCCAGCAGCAGATAAAACAGTCCAGTAAACCTACAGATACCACGGTATTGATCTCCATGGTTTTCGAAAAACCTGTATTAGTTTTGTCGCATGCAATGTCGGTGATACCCATCCAGTGGGCACCGGGTGATATTTTCTTTAGGCCGACCAGCATATGCCCGTCATTTTGAACCGCAAAAGGATTACAGTCCCAAAAATTAGCGGTATTTTTTTCTTCCTGTGTCAATGCGTTCCCCGCTTTTGTATAACTCAATAACAGGTATTTGTAAAATGCAGAATGCTTATTGGTAGAGAAAGGTATAGGCGCATCTGGCACGAATTGCGCCGCAGAGTCCAATGTCAGCGGCCTGATGGTATTGAAATAAGGCTCAACCGGCGACATGTAAGATGGAGGTGTAGGATCCCAGCTTCCCGGAGTTCCTGTCGGCGTATATCGCCGATAATTACTTGTCCGGTTATACTTATCTGCTATAGCATAAGCCAATATTTGTTTACTGATGAGTTGAGCATAATGTTGTGAGCTATCGATTATCTCATCATCAAAGCCAACAAATTTGCAGGAATCGATAAAGATCGTTTCATTTTTCGCCATTAAAGTTCTACCGGACGGCTGCAGGTTTTCGGCGGTTTTATACATTGCCAATATGACGCTCAGCTGAATGTTATAGCCTGTCACCTGTTTTGGTTTAATAATAACTGGATATTGATTCAAAACACCCTGCATAGTTCTAACATGTCGGTCATTCTCTGACACGACTTCGTATCCGGACAAGCAGGTATAAGCAAAAAAACGGGCGGCCAATGGCGGATTTGTAACATCATGTATCATTACCGCGCTCATTTGAT
>Ga0302300_1002100_pt1 | contig 10638 bp, 4 predicted proteins | sample III_Palsa_E1_1_FD_198756 | JGI IMG/M metagenome (GOLD analysis project Ga0302300, IMG submission 198756) | Peat permafrost microbial communities from Stordalen Mire near Abisko, Sweden - III_Palsa_E1_1 | ecosystem: Environmental > Terrestrial > Soil > Palsa > Peat permafrost | place: Sweden... | reverse complement strand
AAACGTATTTACAGGTAAATATAAAAGTATGAGGAGTCTCTAGTATCAATGTGTATAAAATAATTCTATACTAAATTAAGGTGTTTATATATATATATATATACTCTCAGTAACGTACATGAGTCTTATCTTTATTTTTACATATAAATATATTTTGTTTGATTGTTACCAAAAATATGTTTAACCTTAGTAGTCATTAAAATAAAAGATAAAGACACACTTATTGTTATGAGTGTTATAACCTTAATTTAGTATAGAACAATCCTATACTTGTAATAACATGTATACTTATTATATTTTATTTTAGTAACTGGTGAGGATTTAGACATATTTTTAATAAAAATCAAACAAAACATATCTACCTGAAAAAATAAGAGTATAGATGTCCTTTAATATGTATGATACTAATAAGTGTTACAATCTTAACTTAATATACAATAGTTTTATATTTATTATTATGAATGTACTTCTTACCCCTATTTTTTTCAGATAAGATAGTTTTATTAGGTGTATTTACTTTGTCAACAAAACTAACAAAACTATCTTATCTGAAAAAATAGAAATAATAGAACTTCTTAATGTTGATGAGTATAGAGTTTCCTCATATTAAAATGAGATTACATGTAAATCTCATAACAGCAAATATTTTTGTTTAACCAAGATGTACATATATATCTTATTAACGTATACATAATAAAGAATTTTAAAATTACAAGATTTAAATTATCCTGTAAAATTCATACATCTCATATGGATTGAAAATACGACGTTTAAACTTTTATGTTGTTTTTCACATCATAAGCAATGAAATGTTGTAAGTACACTTGGTACTGTTGTAGTGAAATGCATTGTGTTGTGATATGTGTATGTGTGATACACAATAGGTGTACAATTGCATGATATACGCGTAGTTAATCAACCACATACATTATTCAACTACATTTGTAACTATATGTTATACCTGATATACTTATATACTATTTGTTAATGGAATTTATATACACAGATATTACATAAATATAAAACTGTACTGTAATATATATTATTATTTAGTAGTTATATATATATATATATATATTACACTATAATTAATATGTATAACTATTATACATACTACAACTAGTAAAAATACATAAATACAAAATATTTGCTATATTGTAATAATATAGATATAGATGTAATTTATAATTTGTTATATATTTAATTATCTATCAAATAGGTAATACACATCTAACTGGTATAATAATACCATTAAATATACTGTCAACATATCAAATATAACATATATGGTACAAATGTTAAAAATGTATGATAGTGGATAAAATGTCACACTCACCCCAAGAAGATTAAAATATAAAAGTTATAGTAAATAATGCGCATATATCAACTTCAAGTAATAAGTACCTCATCACGTGGTTAAATAACGAATACATTAACCATTAACCATTTTCTTGTTCTGATGTGATCTCAATTTACAGTATTTGAAGTATCTTAAATTATGTATGATTCTAACTTTATTAACACATTGGAACATTTGTGAGTATAAAACATGTTTTTAACATTATCGAAGTATACATGAATGTTATGATAGTGTTTATAATTTCAACATACCCAAGGTATGTTGTTGTAACCTTTGTGTTTTTTAACTTATATAATATCATGTACGATAAAATATAAAAGTTAAAATATGTATATCAATACAAATTTTGACATGTAATCACTCATTATCTATGTGAGTAGAATATAGGTTAAGATAACTAGTAAATCCACAGATGATATGAACATATGTATATTTATAATTGTTTATTAAAACCTGGTTGGTCATATAATTTTGTAGATTGTTAATTACACGGATTTTATGTAATTACATTTATAACTATCAGAAAATATTTTTATGGTTATATAATATATGTATGGTTTAATAATAAATAAACGAAACATATCTATTAACAGATATTATACACATTGGAATAGTTGTGCAATTTTAACATATCCTAGATGTGTTAGAATGACTCTGTAATTAATATTTAAGTATATTAAACATTAAAATTTTGCAAATAGTAAGTATATTATTAACATGTATCAATGCACTATTATCTATTACAACATGTAACAAAAATTTTATTACTTTATAAACGTTAATATTAACAATGGTATAAAACAATAACATTTTGAAGTATGATATTGTTCATGTAATAGCAGTTAGTTACATATCTGTATTCAGATACCTCACATCTAAGATATACACGACATTTTATTTTTACAACTTTTCATCAAAACAATTTTTATATGTACATATACTTAATAACAAAGAATACGGTTAAAATTAGGTAACAATTAAAAAGTAGGTAATTTATGACTCATTCTTTTATTCCTTAGTGCAATTACATGATATTCGTGTATTATATCTGGTGACAATATTAAATATAACCAAATAATAATTGTAATGATACAATAAATAAAGTTTGCATATCTTTTATTACTACTGCTAATATCTTCTTAAATTTAATCCCAGATTAAATTACAATCACATCAACAACAATGTATTTAATTATTTTATAATACCTGTGTCAAAACATTTTTGGCAAAAATCTTAAAAGCAACAAATATTACAAAATTGTCTTCCTGGATATTCCAAAAATTACTAATTTACAGCAATTTTATAACATTTGTTACCTTTAAGATTTTTGGCAAAAATGTTTTGACAAATATGTTTTAATTTTTTGCTTGAGAACAGTGAGGGTGGAGGAAAGATAATGAAATAGAGGAAAGAGTATATGAGAAAGGATATATAGCTTCCCATACAGAAAAAAATAAATTTACAATCCTATAATAAGTATAGTGTCAATGGTAGTCATCACTATACGAAATATATTTTATGTTTATTTCTAATACAAAAATACATAGAATATATAATAATTTGTTAGTGCAATAGTAGTGAACGAGTATTCATGATATATTTTGAAGATAATGTTTATATGTGGAATATGAAGATGGAAGAAGTGAAGATGAAGGTGAATGGGTTAACTGTACTCTCTTTCTCTGATATTAAAACAAATAGATATGTTTACATATTATTCAACATGTTGTTGAATAAAATAACTAGTAAAATATACACATACTATTATAAGTGTTATACTGTTGATAGTACTTGTATGGTCACATAATATTCGTGGTTGATTAATTACACGTATTTTATGTAATTACTCACCTACTGTCAATGTAATTATAAGAATCTCATGAAATTCCTTATTTGTTATCAAAACAATTACATAAAATACGTGTAATTAATTAATCACAAATATTATGTAGTTAATTGTATAGTTATTTATGTTTATTATAGTACATCTACATAATATTTTGTAGTTAGTTGGATATGTAAATTTCGCGTAATTGTAATACAACTTACAGTTAAAATTGTGTTAGTTAAGGTTTTGTTGTTGTGGTTGTTGTGGTTGTAATAACTAGAATATTAAAGTAAATAGTAGATGTAACAAGGTTTACTTTTTTACTCATTAGTGTAATTACATAATATCTATGTAAGCCAAAGGCGAGCTGCGCTAAGCAACTAACCACGAATGTCATGTGATGATATATTTGTTATACAGTAATAATGATAATAATAAGGGAGTAGGAGAGGGTATGTGAAACAAATATAATTAATAATTGTAAAGAAGAATATGTATTAAATAATATGTGTACACTCCTTTCATTGCTATCCTCATCATTTTAATTTAATATTATATTAAATTACAACTTTATCAACGACGAGTTATACATAGATATATGTGTGTGTCCTTATTGTATGATGTTTCCAATCATAACTTGAATTTTTCAACACAAATTTATGTTTAATGTATAACTAATAATAGTGTGTAATACACACTATTAATGTTCTTGTCATTTTGTACTATTGTGTTCTAATTATCACGTCCTATATGTTTTTATGTTGTTTATTATGATTTGTACCATAATAAACAATATAAGTTAATAGTAATGTTAAGAATACACCACATTTAACAATATTATTTTGTGTTGGAAACTTCCCGGCAAAAAATATCTTAAAATCAACAAATATTATAAAATTGCTGTAAAATTACAAACAATGGAGAAAAATACCAGAAACACAAATTTTATAATGTTTGTTACGTCACAGTATGATTTTCAGCATTATATACCGTTCATGATTAAACATATATTAAATATATTTTAGCTAAAATGTATGTATATATATATATATATATTCTTCACACATAATAAAATGTGTTCAATGAACATAATAGATATAATAATTACTTTCTGAGAAAGTAATTATAGGAGTGTGCAATACATGACTAAAATTTTGTTTACTAAACTTTTATTATACAATAATAAAATTATTGCTTACATATCAACAATACCCATCTGATGGATAAGGATCCTCACATCCCAAAATCACCACAAACATCACATTCATCATAATACATATCATGTTGATATGTTTGAATAGAGTAATGTTTGAATAGAGTAATGTTTGAATAGAGTAATGTTTTAGACTAAATGTATATCATACTATATGATATAAGCTTATAAAGACTATCTTCTTTTCTATAACATAAGAAATATAGATTGTAATATTAGTCTATCTCACATTCATTAATTTTACTATTTGTAATAGTAAAAGTATATAATAATTTGATCAAGACTCATGTTATACCATAAATGCTCATTCTTCATCATTATCACTACTGTAACATGGATCACGATCTTCAATCATAATTCTACTTATCTCCTGTCGGCTATCACATGTGACTGGTTTGACAATTGTCAAACCGGAGTTTGTAATTAAGCTTAAATCTAACTCCCAATTTACATCACTCCTTTGTATGTACAATTGTTGAGCTATCTTTAAATGTTCATCGAATTGTTCTGCAGTCCAGTTATTAACTGTAAGAATATTATCATAAGCCAACTTCTGTTCTCCAGTGTGTGATGCAAAACCATAATGGGTTGATAAGTGACAAGGACGACATAGTGCCACTAATCTTTCTAACTTTTGTACATTACATTGTTCAGATAATTGTTGATAAGATATGTGGTAAGACCATCGTTCATGAGCCTCTAACTTTTTAGTGTGAATACCACATGTTTCACAATGGAATTTAGTTCGACGGTAAACATGTTTTCTTAGCAAATCCCAATCATCATTTGTGACACAATATCTAACATTTGTAAACCAACACGTTTTAGGAATGTAATCAACGAAAAGAAATTTATTATGTAAATAGTGTTCATCACCTATGAAATTCCTATTCTCTCCTACTAATTTAATGTCAGCTGGCATCGGATACAACTTCCTCAATTGACTGTTGATGTCTGTTACATACCACTGTTTCTTTTTGATGTCCCAATTGGCTCCATGTTGTTTAACTTCTTCTTTCTTATCAAAAGGTACCTGTAGATAATACTTCTTTATCTTAACATTTGTAAACTGTCTTATTGCTTCTTTATTATAACTGCTAACCCACCATTTCCTCTTTTGAACATCCCACTTAGCACCTAATTGTTTAGCTTTGTCCTTCTGATCGAAATTTATAGTTAAATACACACGATCTGCACTTGCCTCTATTATGGGGAATGAATTTCCACTATCCATGATAACAATTTTATTGTTAAAATATTATTTATTTATCATGTCTTATTAAGTTTATTATAACTAGTTTATCTAAAATGTAAAGTATATTTAGTTAAACATACCTTGGATATGTTTAATAGACTTATTGTAATCAAAGGTTGCTACTCTAAAAAAAATACTCTTTAATGTAAGAACTTTATCTGGTTTTGCTATTGATAATAACCGAGTCACCAACAATTACCACAAATCTAATATAAATTTTAAACTGATTGATAATATGTAAATATAGTTAAACACACTTATTTAATCTTAACAACAACAGCAACCCTAGTTAAGATAATTTAAATATATAATAGCTATCCATTTAAACTGAGCGTATTTTCTATGTTAATATGTCTTGAATGAACACACATTAGTTAATCTTATATAACATATGATAATCATTGATGTATTTTTTTATCAAAATAATTTGGTTATTTTAACATATTTACATGTTTATTTTTGTGATTAGCTTATACCCGAATAACGATGTGTTTTTTGAATATCTGATATACAGATTTTATTATGAAATAGACTTAAGCAAGTTATTTTTAACCTATTTATATCTTTGAGATATAAACTTTGTTTTTCAAGTATTTTTTGTTTAGGTTAAAAATACCATTTTCGATTGTTTAAGGTATGTATATATACCACAAACGTTATATGAATGTAATTGCTATTAGCACGTTGCTTATGTACTCTCACTATCACAATGTTTATTGTGTTCATATGGTATTTGACAAAATAGTTGGCATTATAAATATTATATATGTAATGTTGAATAGTAAAGTTTATTATTAATAGATGGATAGAGGAAGATGAGTAGGGAGGGTGAAGAATATGTAGATTTGATATTTGGAATAAATATATCTTAATATCTTTATATGATAAAAAAAGGCTAACAATAAACATTATTACTATATTATATAGTAATATATTAAAATCTAACACATTCAATATTTATCAACTAGTTCACCATTTTTATACACACATGTTTCTATGATACTACCATTCTCATATACACTTTCTGACGTGATATTAACATTCTCATATACACATTTTCTCATGATAATACCATCTTCATACATACATTCTGTCGTGATACTACCATTCTCATATACGGATGTTCTCATGATAATACCATCTTCACTGAAGATCTTCCACTCACCAATAGGGGTACCATTGCGATTATATTTTTGCATCGTGTAGGTTTGTTTGTTATCATGACATGTTTTGTGGTTACCAACCTTAACTCCATTGTTGTAAGTTCCCCGACTTTGTGCTACACCATTCCTATAATACTTCACAACTTCACCATGTAACTTACTCTCCTGATTGTAAAATTCTCTACATTCAGGACGTATAAGAACATCCCTGAGTTTATTATAGTTAGACTCCCACGCACCTACCTTCTTACCATGATCATACGAACCTCGTTCCTTGACCGTCATAGTATCGCCTGAATACCAAACTTCATAACAACCATGCAATTCATCATTGACATAGTTAGTTTTCTTCTTGAGTATACCACCTACCTTAAAGTCACGAATAAAAGTTTCCCAAATACCCCACTTCTTACCATCTATCAATAGATTAATTAGTAGTGGGTCATCATTATCCTTATTGTTAAGGTTATAAACATATGAATAACTTGCACCCTGTTTTTTGCCACGAAACTCAACATAACTGGTTAACAATACTTTCCCGTCACTATTATTGTTAATAACACTAAAACTTTCAATGATTGATGTCATTGATGTCGTTGTTGGCTGTTGAAGAACTTTGTTTATCCAATACTTATGTGTCTTGTTAAGTGTAACAGTTCGATTCTGAATATCAAGCCACCGTCCCATGAAGATCTTATTATTACGATAATCATTAGAAGGTGGTAGCGCATCATACGGGCACATCATCAAAACACGTTCCCTTACTTGTGGTGACATACCGTTACTGATAATGTGATGAAAGTTATCCCAACCATCAAACAGTTGCTTGAGTGCATACTTGAAATACTTATCATCTTCAAGATAGTCAGCAAATTCAAAAACCGACAACAGTTGTTGTGCATCCGTTATAATGGGTTCACAGGCGTTAAATAGACATGAAGAATAATTGTTAAGAATTGAGGTAAATTTGTCTGGTAGTGGTATCGTCATGGCTGTATCCGTAACAGTATTAGAACCGGAGAAATCTTCAATTAAAGTTCCAAGCACTACTGAGGATCGAAATACCGATTGACGCGGTACCTCAACAGTCGTAGCTCCTGACGTCAATGTGATAAAGTTTGACATTTTTCTGTCTTTATTGTACCTTTTCCTTTACTTCCCTATTTTAATAATCATCTTTACTGTTGCACCTTTCATTATGAGACAGTATATATTTCTATTATTACTAAATAAGAAGAACAAAGTTACACCTCCTCCTCTCGATTATTATACATGATTAACCGATACACATTCAATCAGTCAACCAAACGATCAACCAAACGATCAGTCAACCAAACCATCTTACTTAAAGTATTATTAATCCAATTAATAAATATTAGTTCAAACACTACTCACAAAATCCTTACTTAGATAAGTATTATCCAGTTGATTGTTAATACATAATTGTCATTTTGTACATAATTATTTATTTATTTCTCGTCATAACAATTATAAATACATAGCATATGTATATATAATTTATATGTTGATGATATAAATATTTTGGACAAGTTGTTATTTTGTTGTTGTGATTACTATCATATACAAGCGCAATTACATAAAATCTGTGTAACATATGACTATCTACAAACATTATGTAATAATACGAATATAGTAATGCAAGTAATTATCTATTTATACTTGTATAGTCACATGATGGTCGTGGTTAGTTGTTTACACGAATTTCATGTAGTGAAATACTTTAAATTACATTGTTGTTGTAATTAAACTATATTATTCTTACAACAACATAATACTATAAGTTTAATGTAAATTACATATTAGTAAACAAATATATCAAGAGATTATTGTATTTTCTAATCGACAAATTTAAAGTTATATACATCCGACAACTCAAATGTACACTAGAAGAGTAGATAGTCACTGTCCAACGGGATTTTTAACACAAGTGCTGTTCATACATGAATCACAAAATGGCGAAATGGTATACGAATTGGTTGAACGGTGAGAAGTTTTAATATTACACCACTAAAGGTGTTAACCTAGTTAATCTTATTATATAAGAATAGTTGTTACTTAACATACAAAGTACAAAGTACAAAAAATAATATACTTATTATGTGATTAATAATACAAGTGGAAATATTACATGAGCGATAAGCTGCTTGTAAGACTAAGTCTTTTCACTGCGATTGGCAAATGGTTAATGTTTGTGGATAATTAGAGATACAAGAGTTACAACAAATAATGAGTATGTCATCACTTGGTTAAATAACAAACATATTAAACAATAACCATTTTTCTCATTTTGGTTTTTAATATGCTCCTAATTTACAGTATTTGAAGTATGTTAATTTATGTACGTCATACAATTCTAATCTCATTAACCCATTGAAATACTCATGATCATATATCATACCTTTAACATTGTTAATGTATATATATATATATGTTACTATAATATTTATAATTTCAACATACCCAATGTATGTTGTCGTAACTTCTGTATTTTTTAACTTGTATAATACCACATACATTAAAATATAAAAGTTAGAATATGTATATATTATTATACAAATTTTGACATGTAATTGTCTGTCTATCAACACAATTACATAAAATATGTGTATTTGACTAACCACAAATAGTATGTAACTAACTGTATAATTGTTATCATGAGTATATATAATATCAATGTGAATTACATTAGTTATTATACTCATTAACGTAATTAATATTAAAGTTAGCTTAAGGTTACATTTTACAATGTAAACATGTTTTGGTAAAAAATAAACAAAACATGTTTACACTAAAAATATAAGTTAGGTAAGATTTATCACATACAATTATACAATTATAGAATTATTCTAATTTAAATTAAGGTTACATATATTCATGATAACAAACACATATATTATATTTTTGTTTAACTAACATAAATCTGTAATTTTAACCTATCAGGGATAGGTTAATTTAATCTTTGTAGTTTTTACATTCTTTGAGGTGTATATCTCTATTTAAACATGTAATTTTAACCTTTAGAGATCTCTATATATGTGTATATAAAGTTAAACAAAGATGTATATTGGTTAAATAACATTAAACAAAAATACCTTTGTCAAAATATGGACACTTTTGTTTAATGTTATTTAACCAATATACATCTTTGTTTAACCAATATACTTTTATTTAACTTATTTTGTAAAGTCACAACACACGTGCTATAATAGATGACTCAGCAACCGACATACGAAGACGATTTGTCAGGATCTGAGACATCTATCATAACATGTGTATCGTGCAAGAGGACAATCAGCAGTTGATGAATACTTATGATTAAAATGTCATATTATGAAATTATTACATTTTAAACTTTCTGAGTTATGTTTACTTTAATCCATTATATCACAGATAAGAGAAGTTAATTTTGTTATTATATTTTTTTGACATCACTAATGTAGTTTTGTTTAAATCTTGTAATTATAAACCCATTGAAGATACCTTGTTACAAATTTTGTAACTTCAACTCTTTTAAAACGGTCTAATTTTAATATCGCAATTATATATTCTATCTGATATAGATTAAAGTTACATCATAAATGTAATCATATGTAAATTTTTTTATCACATCAAATGTTAAAACAATCGGTACCATTTTTTAGCATAGTTATAGTTATGATGATCATTTGAAGAACAAAAAACAATGGTATCGAAAATACTGTTTATTAGAGTATTTGTGATCAACGTAATATTACAATGTTAATATTGAAACTACCAAAACATTAAATTGAAGTATATTGATACAAAACTCTGTTAAAA
>Ga0302300_1002095_pt1 | contig 10650 bp, 9 predicted proteins | sample III_Palsa_E1_1_FD_198756 | JGI IMG/M metagenome (GOLD analysis project Ga0302300, IMG submission 198756) | Peat permafrost microbial communities from Stordalen Mire near Abisko, Sweden - III_Palsa_E1_1 | ecosystem: Environmental > Terrestrial > Soil > Palsa > Peat permafrost | place: Sweden... | reverse complement strand
ACATATTATTAGTATAACATATTATTAGTATAACATATTATTAGTATAACATATTATTAGTATAACATATTATTAGTATAACATATTATTAGTATAACATATTATTAGTATAACATATTTTATGTAGCTGATGGAAACTTAAAAGTGTTATGTAATGTGTATTGGGTACACATTTGCTTACTTATGATGATAATGATACACCACATATATGAATAATATTGTAATTGTAATTGTAAATTATTATGTTACAAAAACATAATTTGTTATAGTCGATTATAAACACCACCAAAACCACCACCATAATGTCCATTTGATGTTACATAGGAAACCAGATGTTTGAATATCAGGTAATATTACATTAGTAGCAGATGAATTAATAACAAAATGTTTAATGATTATATCAGATGTATAATCAATGATATTAATGTTAAAATTTGACATGTCATTACTTAACGACCAAACAATTTTTAATTTTTTGTCATCATGAGGTTTACAATGATAATAAATATTAGATATATCAGATATAATGAGATTCATAGTATTGTATTCACTGTAACGTTTATCATGTACACTAACAATAATTTGACACCCCGGGTTCAAGCTTATCATAATACCATAATCGTCACAATCATAATCAAATTCATTCATCATACCATAACCTAACATTCTATTATAATGATAGCTATAACCATACCTTTTACCATATTGATAATTTCTCAATGAACAACCATTATTACCTATGAATTTATATTTACCATGTACCATACCATTTCGATAATCAACGAAGTATGAAATACCATCAATGACCAACTTATAATTATTACCATCACGAATCATAATTTTATTATGATCACTACATCGACTATCGATACGAATAATAGGAATAGTACCCACGGTATTCATGTCATGAAATTTTATATGTGATTCCATGTTTATAGTAATTACCGGTTCATCTACACTTTTCCATTCATGATCTTCATCTACACAATAATGAGTATCATCATGAAACAAACTAATAATCTCATCCATTATGCATTTGATATCATTATTACTATTTATAAGTTGTGGATCACAAGTTTTAAAATCTTGTCCCTTAAAATATTTGTACCAACAGTATTTCTTCGTAATATTAATATCACAGACATTTTGGATTTTTTGACATGTTTTATCTATTAACTCATATTGTTTGATTATGTCATTTGTATTGTGTGAAATACTCACACAAACAGTAAATTGTTTATATTCATTATAAACATTAATGTTATCATGATCAATAAATACAAATTTATACTTATCAAAGATATTACAGTAATTAGTTCTAAAAATGGGGTTTGGCGTAATAGCCAATATAGGGTTTAAATAACCCATTACGTGTTGTTCGTCAGTGAAATTATTATATTCAATTAAATATGCATAACAACCAACAACTAATATAGTGAAGGACTTCAACTTACCATTATCACCACGATCACCATTATCACCACGATATATATAACCTCCCATTTTATTCGGATTACTACCATGTTTGAGCATAGATGGACACTGTAATGTTTCTTTTACCACACTCATGATCGTTTTCTTTCACACAGTAAAAATTTTGTCACTTTATGTTACTCTACTGACATAACAATGAGATAATATGTTAATAACATAAATATTTATATATGTGTCAATATTAAATATTATATTTGTAATTACAACATACACATATGTTAATAATTAAAATACATAATTGTTATGTATTGATATATATATATTGTTAATGAACATGATGATGATGGGGGATGAGAAGAGGAGACAAAATGTTATTTTAACAAAAGATGTGATGGGTGTCAGTGACAGTAATATTTAATAGTTACTGTATTTAATACATACATACACATAAACAATATTATTTATTGTATACTTAAAATAAAATAGTAACTCAGATACCATGTATTCACGTTAACAACCAAACAGATGTCTAAAATAGTATGTCACATATACACACATACACATAACAAATGTTAATCATTAGTTTTGTAGTAACACCTGCATCTCCACACAAATTTTGGTTAATATCATTTTTATCATTATGGTTAAAACTAAAAACAGTAAAAAACTATGTAAGTATTCTATAATTAGATATTAATACATCACATGGTAGTAATGATGTGATCGTTACCCCTCCCCTTCCCTCTCTCTACCCATCCTTATTTTTATTTTTATTGTTTTTGTATAACTAATGGTTGTTTATGTATACCATATATATCATATACGATAAAATATAAATAGTAAACTTAATGTATATATATATACATATCTAATGGAGAAAAATACCTGAAAGAGAAAAGTTGTGTTGAATAAATACATACTATATTTTGTAGTATTATAATATTTACTAGTTACGTATATATATATATATATATATATATACATATATTCTATACTCTAATGATCATTAGTTTACATTTTTGTGATTGAGACTTACTCAATAAGTCTTATTCTATTATGCATTGGAGGATGAGGAGAAGGAAGGGAGATGAGGAGAAGGGAGGAAAGTTAGGGTTAATAACATTTGGTGGAAATTACAATACCCTGTTTATTGATGGTTACCCAAATACCGGTACAATGATCACCACTGTAATTACCCTCTTCAATAACAAAAATATCGTCATCATCAGCATCAGCATCATCAGCTTCAATATAGGATTGTTGAGTCCAAAAACCTGTTTTCATACCATGATAATACAAACCTTTACTAAGGATTGAACCATCTCTGTTATGGGAGGGATCCATAGTCCATCACTTTTATCATCCACATACTGTCCATCGTACTCAAGTTGATCTTGAATATACCATATTTTGTATGGACCATGTAATTTACCATTATCGTAGGAAACATATGTTTTCAAATAATAATTTGTATCCAAATTTTCCAAACTCCATATTAACTCAATACCATGTTCCTTACCATTATTATAGTGTATTTCACTACTTTTTCTTCCATCTTCATAATACCAAGTTGATATACCATCTAATCTATCATTCGAGTAGCGGATATTCGACAAAAGTTGTTTTTTGTCATTAGTACTACTATCATTATTATACCAAGTTAACTGGTCACTATCAAGGTCATAATTCACCTTTCTCGTTTGCAATTTAAGCGTTTTTGGTAGCGGAGGAAAATTTTCATACCACAATCTTTCAACCCCATCTTGTAAACTACCATCATAGTAAGTACCTTTAACATCGATTGATCCATCATCATTGTAATATATTACATTTTTATGTCCAATTTCATTACCTTTTTCATTACCTTTTTCATTACCTTTTTCATTACCTTTTTCATTACCTTTTTCATTACCTTTTTCATTACCTTTTTCAATGTCCATTTCAGTGTGATATGTTATTATCTTTTTAACAATTCCATCATCAGTATCAAAATGATCAGTGGCTGTAAAATATAACTTACACGTAACTTTATTATTATTTTGATTAGTGATATAATCCACTATCACATTAGTATTTTTATTGTTAGTTAACCATGATCTGAAGAATGCGATATTATCTATATATTCGATTGGAACAAAATCGTAAGGTGTATGTGACCACAGAAAGATATTCCTACGAATATCATGGTTGATATTTCCATATAAAAATGCGCTACCACAAGTTGACCAATGATCAAATAGTTGTCCCAATAAATATTGAAAGTACTTCTTATCATCAAAATAAGATTCCATATTAAAACATGCTTCTAATTTATTTGCAGTTGTAATTTCTGTTAGCCCACCTCCCCCATTTAGGAAGTTAATATAATTATCCGCAACAGGATAAAATTTGTCTGGCATTGGAAATACATAGTCTGTACCCAACAGTTCAATCCTTTTCTCAATCAAAGACGAACCAAAAGCTGTGTCAATTGGTACTTTAGCATCCTTATCTCTAACATTAATTGTAACTCTATTATCCATAGGCTATTAACTCATAATAATTGTATTTCATTTTTGACCATCAGTAACATTAATAATATGTTGTAGTTTATATTTCGGTATGATAACAATATTTTATACCATTTTTATCATTGAGACTAATATGGTATTATCTTTGTTACCTTTATTTACTTGATATTAACTATTTACTTGATATTAACTATTTACTTGATATTAACTATTTACTTGATATTAACTATTTACTTGATATTAACTATTTACTTGATATTAACTATTTACTTGATATAAACTATTTCTTTGGGTCAACATATATTGTTAAAATACAAACTCATTTAATATTACGAATACAAAATCCCATTTTATTGCAGAGAGAAAGAGAGGAGAGGGAGAGGAGGAGAGGGAGAGGAGGAGAGGGAGAGGAGGATTTCAAATACCCAGTAATCAAAAACTTGTATATTGTTACTTATTTAGGTATCAAATGTTGGTATTAACAAATACAAAACAAGTTTACATTGAAATTAAATTGTAATGTTATAATACATATTTTTTCAGGTTATTTGATAATGTAGTATATAGTTCATATACATTATACATATATACTAATATTATAGTTTTGTATGTGTGTACAATGTATATAGTCTTTGTAATGTTTAACAGTTAAAGTATACATATGTATTTATAATATTGTTTTCAGAGTAGCTGGAAGGAAATCTATTATTGGTAATCATGTACATGATTACCGTTGTCCGTAGCAAATTGATATTATTATACATAAGGTAGAGGGTGACAAACACAGTCACTACATTTTCATTAATTAACAAAACAATGACTAACGACAAGTTTGGAAAGGTTCAGTGTCATGGTATCTGGTGTAAGGCTAAGAAGTTTACCACGTTGACTGATGATGATAAGAAGTATCTTTCCAAGTACTTGTCTCCACATGATTACAACGGTTAGCCAACTATTTTTATTCCTGCAACTACTGGAACTTCTGAAACTACTGGAACTACTGGAATTAGTAGAGGATACCATATGTGTCTGTTAGTTACAGACAAGAAGTATAAGACCATTCGTAACCTGGTGAGTCATGTTTGGATTGAGAACAAGTTTGTACCAATTGATGTTGATAACATCGATGTTGTGTCTGCATGTGTAGGATTGACACCAATTATGTTTAGTGATGTTGGTTATTCATATAACAAGGAGACAGCGGGTCCCTACTATGTTAGTAAGTGTCACGACCAGATTACATTGTTTCATATTTGTGGTGTTCATGACTTGTCATTGGGTAAGCACAAGTATGTGGTTGACTCCAAGCTGTGTCATGATGGTAGTGGTTTACTACTACCTTTGAGTGGGGTTGATAAGAGTCTACTGTTTAGCAGTGGATGTGCTGTTACTTATGACGAGACCAAGAACTACATTTATCACCGTATTAACCATCATGATGTAATATTCGACAACAAGACTGGTCTGGCTATTGGTGAGTTGGATCAGGAAGGTACACTTGTACCATTGTCACTGATTGGTATTAAGATGTGTGAAGATAGGAACGTTAAGATGGATCACAGTGTTCTCAAGACACCTGGTATTACATTTAGCGTGTCGGTATCCGAGGACCTATTTGGTGAGGACTACAGTGGTTATGACTCTGATCCACAGGATGTGGTTAGTGATGTTAAGTATCACAACAACTACCAGTTGGAACTTTTCTTCCCTTACATGACTAGTGTACCCAATGATTATAAGTCCCTCATTAAGAGTCGTGTTGACAAGTGGGGTGGCTACACCGAGTATGGTGATCATGGTATGAGTGCCAGTGTTTACCCTCGACGTGTCACCCGTAAGACGTTAGCTGTCACTAGCATTCAATCCACTGACCACAATGGTGTCGTTGTGCTTCGACCCACTGGTGAACGAGGTGTGATTTGTATGACTTGCATCTAAATCACATGAATTACAAATTACCATCAAACAAAAATAAAACAATATAGAACTCACTTGGTAAGTTTTATCATCATAATATCATAATATCATTAACAACACACGTCGTAATAACAATTATATATCTAACATATATAATTATATTCTCCTCATATAACAGACATTATCGTAATGTCTTTTGAATCTAAAAACACATTACAGTTTAGTATTTGTAACATATATTGTACTTCAACCTTTAGTATGTATGTAATATTATAAACATAACTGTAATAACAAATACACATTGTATTATATGTAATTATATTAAAGTAAACACATAATGTTATTATTAATGTTATTAGTGTATATTACATAAAATACGTGTAGGCAACCAAACCACCAATATTATGTGATATATGTTAATTATATGAGGGAGATTAAGAACATATATGTACTGGCAATAGACAAAGATACTGTCTGTACCAACAATTGTAATGAGATATATTATCGGTATCTAACATAAATAATATCTACTATTAACATTGTCAAATGTATAATTGGATAAAAAATATGTGAGATATAGAGTTATTTAACACTGTGAGTTATATTAATGTATGGTAATACAAGACTTTCTTGTATTAAATGTATAATATATGATAGTAAGAGATGTTGGGATTGGGTTGGTGAGTTGGATTTGTGTTGTTAAATTAGTGGAAAAAAGGGTTGGTGGGAAGAAAGAAGAGAAGAGAGGAGAAGGAGGGAGAGGGAATTGTTGTTAACAACATGATGGACATGGGAATTTCTTCCAATAGTAACTGTCAATGAACTTTCGTTCATTACATGTTTGGCATAGTTTTCTTTTGTATTGGTTTATTATAATTTCACGACATTGACACTCTAGATATGTGTTAATAGTATATCTATGAGAACTTGTGCCAAGGAATGAGTTTAAAGCATAACGGAAGGAGGAGAAGTTGGTATCAGATCTACGTAAGTCATGTATTGATATTGGTAGGATATGTCTATCTAAACTATAGAATGTAGTGGTTGACAAGTCAAAGATAAAGTTTTCCCTATTACAACATAATATTCTATCCCAGTAACTGTTGTAGTCAAATGTTTGACCCTTGGCATCAAACTTTGCCTCAAATTGTGCCCTGACGTGCAAACCAGATATCAAGCATCGAACTTCATGTCTCGAGTAAATATAATGCTTCGTAAAATTATGAGTTACCTTACCAATGTTATCCCATATATTATGTACATTACATGTGATTAACTTGTTTGTCGATCCAACAAGTTCATACTTATTGCTTATTTTGTAATCTAATGTCTCACATGAGACCATGTCAGATAGATTATCACATTCAGTGCACACAAATGTCCCATCTACCCGTTCCTCAATATATCTTTTATTACCACATTGATGACAATTAACCTCTTGTTTAGTGATATGCACTGTTACATCTGCTTCTGATCTTGTTTCAACCTGAGATACAACTTTTGTACTAGTTGTGTTATTATGATAATTTGTGTTATGATGAACGGTTGGTGTATAAGATGGTATGGTTGTTGCATATTGCACCCCGCCACTACCATATGGTATTGTTGATGTTGACCCCAATCCATATATAGCTCCATTTGTGGTTATAATACCAGACCCTGCATTTACAGTTGGTCCATAATATGTGTAATAGGTTGACATACACGCTTTAACCTTCAAAACAACATAACATGTTCAATGTTCACCAACTATATACTATTAAACATATCAACAACAAAAACATGTAAATTTAATACCATAATATATTTATGTATTATTAACACGTAAATGTATTAAAATGATGTCTCTCTTCCTCTTGTGTGTATCAAACAATAGTGTATATATATTAACATATGAAGGTGTAAACTTACCAGGTAAATTTATTGTGTTTATTAGTGTTTATTCATCAGCAGATACACCATCTATGTACTCGATGTGTGTCTTAATAGTGTTTTGTGGGTTGTCGTAATAGTGAGTCCATAAGCCTTGTCTCATGCCACGATCCATATGTCCTTGTGATTCTAACCTACCAGTTTTAAAGTAGTGAGTCCACAACCCAATTTTGTATAAGTTATATTCGCCCTCATCTGCCTTAACTTTGCCCTGATGATATGTAGTCCAACTTCCAACTCTTTCATTGTTGTCATACTGCCCTTCCTCTTTGATATCACCGTTTGGATGATACATGATGTATTCACCATGTTTACATTCGTTAATATACATTGTCTGTGACTCAAGTTGGCTTCCTTCTGTATTATAGTACTTAAGTTTTGGCCCATGAATTTTGCCATCTCGGTATGTTACCTGTTCATTCAATCTACCTGATTTGTACCAACGTTGCCACTGTCCATGTTCTTTGCCCCTTACGTATAATCCCTCACTTTGTTTCACCGGTTGTCCTCCACTCTTCCCTTCTTTTTCTTCTTTTCTTTCATCTATTTCCTTGTTATCAACCTGGTTGTGCCATTGTGTGTATAAACCATGTTTCATATTATCAGTGTAATTTCCTTGTTCCATAATTAATTGCTTACCATCGTGATCATCATTGTCATACCATAATGTATATGGACCATGTTTAAATTCATGTGAGTTAATGAGTTGACTTTTCATTCTACCTGACTCGTAATATGTTATGTCAAAACCATGTCGCTTGCCATCCAAATATTCGGTTTGTGTACTAAGGAGTTGTTTACCAGTAGTGCAGTCAATACTGTCATACCATGTTTTGCGTATTCCTTGCATATTACCCATAACATATAAATATTGTGAATGTAATCTTTCGGGATTTGTTAAATAGTAAATTTTAACATAACCATGATACCTTCCATCATGGCAAGATGAAGAGAACACCATCTTACCATTTGGATCATAATAGACTTCACTACCATATGTTCCACCATTTTGCCATCCAATACCACACCCAATCTTCATTGTGTTACCATTTATACATGTTAATGGTAAACTATAATAAAAACCATAGTTGACAATCTCCTTTCCATCAGCTCCAACCGTCTTCATGCCAATTGGTCGACTATTGGATGAACAGGCAATAGATGAACAGGCAATAGATGAATCATCACTATTGTGATCAGAGTGGTTAGAATGATTATGGTGGTCAGTATAGTGTCTAAATGTGGTAGTGTATGTGTTTGGTGTATCAATGGAGTCACCGACCTTTGTTTCATTGACATAGTGCTCATTCTGGTTTAGGGTGATAACTTTATCTCTATTGTTTGAAAACCACAAGTTAAAGAACTGTTCATCCTTAATGTAAACATCGGGAATAATATCATAAGGACAAAGGAGATAAATCTCCCTCTGAGTTCCAATATTTAAGCTTTGATATAACACCTGAGCAAAGTATGACCACTTGTCAAACAACTGTTTAACCAAATATTCAAAGTATATTCTATGTTCAAAGTATGATTCAACATCAAAGCAGGACACCAACGTTTGTCTATCATAGATAATAAGAGGTGTGCCACTAACAAACGATACGTAGTTGTGCATTGCATTACTAACCTCAACACCATATTGTGTTATAGTATAGTACTTATCTGGAATTGTAATATGGAAGTTATCACCATTACTGGTTATTAAAAACTTGACTAATTCCGATCCCATGACCAAGTCCGCTCTTACCTTCATGTGCGTGTCAGCTGCACATAACGTTACGGTTGCCATTTTGTTGTATTTTTGACGTTTGGTCACCAACGATATTAGTTCATTGGTCAAATTATCATTTTCGATACATAAAACACATTTGGCGTATGATAGGTATAAGATAAAAATATTCAAACAACAAAACAGAAATGTTAAAAATAATGGCGTTAGCTGGTGTAATCAAATGGATCACTGGTTATGATATCAATAAAGAAGAAGAAGAAGAGCCGTGGTTTGATAATATGTTAGCACAATATAACTTTGATGATGCAGATAGGGAGTCGTATTATCAAGTATCGGCATATAAATTACAAACTGGTAAAGATAGCTTAATGTTAAGTAAGGCCATTAGTTTCAACAAACACATATACTTGAGTGATGAAGTGAAACAAAAGTTATTACTAAACATAATATTTGATGACCTGTTTACATGTCCAACAGCATATTACAGTTCACACATACTTGACCAGTTAATTAAAGTTTATCCAAAGTTAAATAATGAGTGGAAAACAGTGTTTAAGACAATTCTTATCTCACCCATAGGTTCTAATCGACCCCAAATGTCGATAGATAATGACATATTAGGCTCTGATGATAAAAGTAAAATAGATGAATTATTTCTGTAATTTACAAATAATAATACCAGTTAAACTTGTTAGGCAAGTTTTAGCCATCATTCTCATCATCCTCAACACCTTTACTGTGTTATGGATTTCGAGGTATGTTGTATTTTTTCTACTCGCAGTAGAAAAACAACTATCGCAACGCACTGACTACTACTACTAATATACATTATTATTATTTCGTACAATGACATAACTTTTGTAATGAATAACGGTTATAATATTAACAGACAAATGTAACATCACAAGAATATATTTATGTTAACTATCATAATGTGTTAAAAGTATACAAAAGTAATAACATTTCTGTGTAAATTACAAACTAACATGTTGGATTTGGATTTGGATTTGGATTTGGATTTGGATTTGGATTTGGATTTGGATTTGGATTTGGATTTGGATTTGGATTTGGATTTGGATTTGGATTTGGATTTGGATTTGGATTTGGATTTGGATTTGGATT
>Ga0302300_1002094_pt1 | contig 10653 bp, 12 predicted proteins | sample III_Palsa_E1_1_FD_198756 | JGI IMG/M metagenome (GOLD analysis project Ga0302300, IMG submission 198756) | Peat permafrost microbial communities from Stordalen Mire near Abisko, Sweden - III_Palsa_E1_1 | ecosystem: Environmental > Terrestrial > Soil > Palsa > Peat permafrost | place: Sweden... | reverse complement strand
CCTTTGTTTGAGGCCACACAGCAATGGAAGCCTTCTACTCTTGTAGGCGCTTCGGGAACTTTTGATACTTTTGCGGATATTGACCTGCATAAAAAGGAGGCGTATCGCACTATAGAAGAAGAGCATGAATATACCCTGTCTTTTGACTCTTTTAAATCCATATTACAGGAACTAACCAGCAAAACCAGGGAAGAGCGGATGGAGATACCCGGCATGCAGGAAATGCGGGTGGACATGATAGTACTGTCTTCTCTGCTTATTGATTTGATTATACACAAAATACCCTTGCAAAAGATGCGGGTTTCCGGCTATGCTTTAAAGGAGGGACTACTCTACAAAGTACTTAAGGGGGAACCCATTGAGGCGGAGTAATAACCAGTCTTCTTTAAACAAAAAAGGCAGCCTTTAAAGCTGCCTTTTTTATCTTTTATTCTTCTCTTTAAACTTAATATACTACTACTTTACCAGTAAGTACCTGGTTGTTGGTAGTTACTTTTACAATATACATTCCCTGGGCTAACTGGCTTACTTTTAGCGCTTCTGCCACGTTGGAACCTGCGCTGTAGTATACCTGCCTGCCTTGTAAATCTACTATTTCAAGCGTATATGACTTGCCCGGATTAACGATAGAAACCTCAAAAGTACCATTGTTCGGATTTGGATATATTGTAATAGTGGAGCCGGTAGAATTATCAGTTCCGCTATTATTAATTGAAATTACATCGCTGTAAGTAGAGACTCCATTAAAGTCAGTCTGCTTTAAACGATAGTAGTTAACCCCGCTAAGAGGCGCATTGTCGTTAAACGAATAGTTGTTTAGTATGTCGCTGTTTCCTTGTCCTTTTACTATGCCTATATCTGTAAAATTTTTTCCATTGCCGCTTCGCTCTATAGTAAAGTAGTTGTTATTTGTTTCAGAAGCAGTACTCCAGGTAAGAGCGTTTGCGCTACCATTGCTTTGCCCGTTAAATGCAATAAGTCGTATAGGCTGAGCGCAAAGAACGTTTGCCGAAATAGGGGGTGAAACGGAATAACCTTCACAAACATTGTTCTGGCTGCTGGCATAATTGCCCCCTGTAAAATAGTTGATGCTAGGGTTACTAGTGCTGGCAAAGGTACTATGTTGAGATGCAATTACTCTAAAATAGACATCACTGCTGCCTGTAGGTATATTTTTAAAAATCGGATTAGCATTAGGGGTTGTCATGGCGTAAGAGTCAGCAGCCGTCGATGGATCAGTAATAGTAACCCAGGAACTAGGAACGGTAGATGAATATTGAAATAGAAATTCAGTGGTTGCTCCATAATAACCGGTTAATGCAGCCGGATATACGGAGTACAGGTTCATTGTACTGGTGCACACGCTTGTTGTGGTAGCCAGCGTTGTTTGATCAAAAACCAAGCTTATGTTTGGAGGCGAGCAAGTTAATATTGAAATATCATCTAGCGCCAGGTCGTTTCCGTTAACAGACACATTTTCATCGTTAATAATATCTAGTTGCAGAGAGGTACCCGTTAAATTGATACCAGTAATATTTATTGGAACCCATACGCCTTCGGCGGGGAACAGCGGACCGTTGGAAGGCCCAATTGCCGCCGTGGCCCCTACATTAGCAGAATATACAGTACCACTTGCTACATCTGTAACATTTACCAAAACGTCTACAGGGTTATATGTTCCACTTGCGCTGTTGGTAAAAACAGTAATGTAGCATTGGAAGGTAATCTGCGGGCTAGGGCATAGACCAGTTATTGTTCTGCTGTATAAATCTTCCCCCTGAGTGTTAGCAGGACAATTCAACAATAGAACACCGCCCAAAGGAGAGCTGGCTCCATAAGTATGGTCAAATCCCATATCCAAGCCGGCAATAGTATATGCAGTGGTAGTTGGTGGGGGCCAGGTAGCGGGTCCTGTAACCCGGTCTGCCCATGCTAATAAGGCGCCGTTGTATCCATTTTCAGGGTTATAGCCTGTAAGATAGGCAGCCACCGCATAAAAGCCATCCTGAAGAGGACATGGGGTGCCTGTTGCCCCAGTGCATGATGTTCCTCCGTCGAATACCGCGCCAAGGGGAGCAGGATTTAACGACCATCTGAAGGGGTAAGGGGTTGTATTTTTTACCTGTACAGGGCTTAATGGATTAGTATAGTCCCAAGTATAATAGGTTTTACCTGTAGGGTCGTCTGCAAGGTCTAGTGTTCCAAAGTCATCGTAATAAATTGTCTGTCTGGAAACAGCAACACCGTTTTGTGTACAGCAGGTTATAGAAGAAATAGTGAGCGCACTAGTGTATATAGGCGTACCACTATAGGTTACCTGCATCCTGTACTCGGCCGATGTTCCTGAAGCGCCCATAGTGATTAGGTATGAAGTGCTTGTAGCCCCGGTAATGTTGGTAAAACTAGTTCCTCCATTGGTACTTATTTGCCATTGATAGGTGGCGCCGTTATAACTTTGGCCCATCTGTAGCGTTGTTTGCTCGCCGGTACAAACACTTGTACCCTGAGAAGAAGAAATAGTGGGGGCTGGAGTTCCGTAAACCTCAATCCGGGTAATTGCCATTGCTTCGCACGATCCCTGTTGCGCCTGGTTAAGATTAAACACCGCCTGGCCATTAGACTGTACTACTTGCGAACTATTGTTAGCCTGTGTCCAGGTATAGGTGGAACATCTGGGTGTAGGTACGCCTACCTGGGGTGTATTATCTCCGTTAACAAGATTATATGAGTTTGGGTTTATAACTCCCTTAAGGGGGTATGTTTGCCCTACGCAAGTGCCAGTTTTTTCTACAATGCAATAGTCAACCAAAACAGAAACATTAGAGCCTACTGCAAGGCCGCTTACCGTATAGGTAAGAAGAGTTCCCTGAGCTGCAAAGTTAGGAGGGGAAAGCACCAACATGTAATTGGATGACCCTGTAATATTTTCGTAGCGCACATTGTCCAACGTATCAGGGTTAGTGGTAATGGCGTAATATGCTGTGTTGTTAAATGTGTTAGCGTTTGTATTTGGCGTAAGAGGAGGGGTAACAGTAATACTTCCCCCTATCATTCCATATTGACTAACTTGTGAAATTCCATAGAAAGTATTAGTAGCAGTTACTGTTGTAGGGGTAAACTGCGTTCCTGCTACCAAAACCTGGCCAGAAACCTGGTTAGTTAGCAACGAAAAAATCATTAAAAACCCTAATAAAATGGGTTTTAACTGGCTAAAATACTCTAGAACTTTATTCATAAACCTTAACTTATAATTAACACCCATATAACAAATAAGTAACCAAAATTGTTTAAAAATTTATATTTTTTATTTTATTAATACTAAAATTCACTTAATGTATAGAAATTAAGGACTTTTTGTCTACAGTTAATACCTTAAGTAGGATATTTGTAACTCTGTATTGGCATGTATTTACTAAAAAAAGATTATAACCAATCTTGATTGGGTACAATAACCAAACCACAACGGTTATACTACATTTTTGAGCAGAAAGTTTTAATTGAGCCAAGTTTTTTTAATGGATAAAATTATAGGGTAAGAACCTTGTTGACGGTGGCCCAGTTTCGGGTAGTGGCAGGAAGTTTAAGTTTCTTTTCCACAAGGGTATTTGAGAATAGCCTGGTACCATCGGGTTTTTTGCTGCACAGGCAATATACTTCCCGGTTTATGATTACAAACTTTTCATGCTCACTTTCAGAGGCTAACAATAAAGCCGACTGGTTGCTTTCGGGTAGCTGGGGCAGAAAGGATACATAAAGCTGAAGATCATCGCCAATAACAGCTTTAGGGAAAGGGTTTTGCGCAACTGCCTGGGCCACCTGGCCGAGCGTTCGCACAATAACGGCAACCTCGTACCCCAGCGATTTGTGCAGGTGTTTTTCTATTTTTTTGATAAGGATGGATTCATCGGTTTCTTTAACATCGAACAGCACGTTGCCGCTTTGGATGTAGGTTTTCACATTCTTAAACTTTAGTTCTTCAAACATAATCTTTAAGGCGTCCATTTTTATAAGGCGGGCTCCGCTTACGTTTATACCCCGCAGGAAGGCAATGTGTCTTGGCATAGGTCAAAATTAGTAATAAATTCCAACTACTAATATACTGACTGGTGAGAATGGAGGAGCTAGTTTGTGCTACTTAAAAAACTACTAGTTGAATGCAAATCTTACATGGCATCCCGCACGCGCGGGATTATTCATTGTTATGGCATTGTTTTGTCATTGTTTTGTCATTGTTTTTTGCATTGTTAATTTGGGTGGATGTATTATTTGCTCCGTTTTGAAGATTTTTGCTGTGCCAATTGGCACGACGCTAAGTTTAAAGGTTAAAGTTTAGAGTTTAAAAAAAAAAGAAATTCCGCACAGCTAATTGTGCCAACTGGCACAACCATCTATTTCGGGAGGGGCGAATACTAGTAATTGAACAAAAAAATGTAGGCTTAAGTTTGATTGTACAAAAAAATAATTGTAGCAAAAAAGCCCCCTAACTTTGCGAACTCAACGGTCTCATCCCCCCGAACCCCCTTCCCTCGTGCACGGGCAGGCTCACAAGGGGGAAGTATAGTTACTATTACTATTTATCTACTCCAGCCCCAGTTTTTGGGTAACCACACTTTGTCCGGAACTTATTTGTACAAAGTATAAACCTTTGGTAAGGCCGCTCAGGTCAAGAGTAGCAGAGGACAAGTTTACAGCGTTTTGGGTAAATACCACTTTGCCGGTTGAGCTAATAATAGTTACAACATCTTCCTCACCTCTTCCGCCACCTGTTCGGCAGTAAGGTTTTCTTGTGTAAAAATAAACCGGGATTTGCTGTAGTAGGGTATACGTTCTTTGTATTTAGTTTCCAGAAATTCCAACAGTCCGTCTTCTGTTTTTCCCTTCACCAAAGGGCGGTGCAGGGTGTCTTGCAGGCTTAATCGTTTGGCAATAACGGCAAGGGGCAGGTCCAAAAATACGCTTATGCCGCTGTTGTTAATAGTATCCATGTTATCAAAATGGCAAGGCATTCCTCCGCCGGTAGCTATTAACAGGTTGTTTTGCTTTGCTAAATCTTGCAAGGTGTCCCGCTCTATTTCTCTAAAGTAAGCTTCCCCTTTTTCTTTAAAAATGTTCTCGATAGTAAGTTTGCCATTTTGGAGGATCAGATCATCGGTATCGATAAATTGCAGGTGCAATAGTTGGGCAAGGTTTATTCCCAGTGTGGTTTTGCCGCTTCCCGGCAGGCCTATCAGGTAAACGTTCATACCTATTATTTTAACCTCACCCTTGGGTCGACCATAGCGTAAAGCAGGTCAACAAATATGTTGATGACAATAAATACCGTCGCCACAAAAATAGTAGAACCCATTACTACCGGAAAGTCTTTGTCGTATACCGCTTTGATAGTAGCGGCGCCTAAACCTTTCCAGGCAAAAATGTATTCCACAAAAAATGCCCCCGCCATTAAGGAGGCTAGCCAGCCTGTTACGGCTGTAATTACCGGGTTAAGAGCGTTTTTAAGTGCATGTTTAAGTATGATATTGTACTGGCGAACACCTTTGGCCCGGGCGGTTCTTATATAATCCTGAGACAGCACTTCCAGCATAGAACTACGAGTAAGCTGCACAATAATGGAAAGAGGTGTAAGCCCTAGCGTTAAAGCAGGTAGTATAATGTTTTTAAGCACCAGCCGTTTGCCGTCTATGTCGTTTTCCCACAGCTGGCCCGAAGTATTAAGGCCTGTGTAACCAAACACCATAGAAACCAGCGAACCTATTACAAACGGCGGAGCGGATATGCCCACCACAGAGAGAGAAACCATGGAGTGGTCCAGAAAACTGTTTTGCTTTAGCGAAGCCAGCATACCAAAGATTATACCGAAGATGGTAGCGAAGAGCATGGCGGCAAGGGCCAGCCACATGGTGCCTTCCATATTCTCAATAATGATCTCGCTTACCTTTTTGTTGTTCTGGAACGAGCGGCGCAAGTAAGGCGGTTTTACTACTACCACACTTTCTCCAGTATGAAATAGCTTTGTGTAATTGTATTTCTCCTGGTTGGTTTCTGTGTCTTTATGAACAGAAACCGGAGAAAGGTCATTGATATAGTAGAGCAGTTGCACCCCCAGCGGGTCGTTTAGCCCAAGTTCCTCCCGGATTTTTTCGCGGGTGCTAACGTCAGTTCTCTGCCCAGCCATCATGGCTACGGGGTCGCCCGGCAGCACGTTAAATATAAAGAATACTACTACTATAGCGCCTAACAGCACTAAGAACCCATAAAGAAAACGTATTGAGAAATAGCGTATCAATGTAGTAAGGATTTAATGGTTTGCACGTCAGGTATATCGTTGTAATGCCATTTGCCCAGAACAGTTCCGTTGTCCAGTAGCATTATTCCCGGGTTGGCCCGTATCATGGTTTTAAGCACTACGCCGTCTGCAAAATAGTAGGGCGCAGCCAGCTGAACCTGATGCCTGTACTCTTCAAATTTGTCTCCGCTGGTGGCTGTAAGCACAATAGGCGTTATATCTGTCCCTTCCAGGCCTTTTACAAGGTCGTTAATTTTACTTATACAGTTTTCTTTACAGTTTTCGGCTGCTTTGTCTGCATCTTTTATAATAATAAATAACTTTTTACCGGTTAATGAAGAATCTGTGTAGTCGCCCTGGTCGTTCCATAGCTTGTAATCCGTTATGGCGGCGTATATCTTGTCTGAGTTGGTAAGGATAAAGGTATCTAATTTGTAAGCAGGGTCGGTAGGGTATTGCAAAAACTCGTACTGTTTGCCCTCCTTGGTCATAATGTATTTGTAAATAGGAGTTTCAGGGGCTTTCATCTCCTCTTTAATGTTGTTGCCTACTTTGTAAGGTAAAAAGTCTCTATAAGGTAAATGTTCTATGGCATGGTAGCCTATGTAAAACGAGCCAATAGTAGTAATAAGCATTAGCACATGCCCTTTTAAACCGTTGAAGGAGGACAGCAGCTTTTTACGCTGAGCAAATAGTACCAGCGTAAGCGCCGTTAATATTAAGTCTTTGTAGAAGGATGTTTTAGGGGTAAGCTTTATGGCGTCGCCAAAGCAGCCGCATTCTTTTACCTTGTCCCACCAGAAGGCATAGAAGGTGAGGAAGGTAAAGAACACCATCATAAGCAATGTTAACCACATGATTAAGTTCATGCGGTAGTATAGTAGTATAGCTACGCCTAATATAATCTCGAAGGCGGAAATGAATACCGAAAGAAACAGGGAATAGGGTATAAAGAGGGTGAACAGTGGACTGAAATCCTGTGAGAATATTTCAAAATACTCCTCCAGCTTGTACGCAAAGCCATAAGGATCGTTAATCTTTATAAGTCCTGAAAAAATAAATAAACCGCCTAAAGCTATGCGGCACAATAAATTAATTAACTTCATTCGTAATAAAATTAGACTTTATAAGTGCAAAAACGGAATAATTAATCATGTCCTGGTAATTGGCCCCAACCCCTTCGGATATCCTGGTTTTCCCTTCGTTATCCTCAATCTGCTTTACGCGTAGCAGCTTCATTAGTATAATATCTGTGATAGAGCTAACCCTCATTTCCCTCCAGGCTTCGCCGTAGTCGTGATTTTTCTTCATCAGCAACTCCAGTGTTTCCTGTATATGTTTGTCGTAAAGCGCGCTTACCTTATCTGCCTCCAATTCTAAGTCTTCTACGTGTCCGGTAAGTTCCAGTTGTATTAAAGCAATCACACAGTAATTTATTATTCCCACAAACTCCGAATTAATTCCATCCTCCACTTTCTGCATGCCCTTGTCCTGTATGGAACGTATGCGCTGCGCTTTAATGAAAATCTGGTCGGTTACAGACGGCAGGCGAAGTATTCTCCATGCAGTTCCATAATCTAGCGTTTTATTGATAAATACGCTCTTGCACTCCTTTATTACTTCCTTGTACTCCTTTACTGTTTGATTTATCAATTTAAAATGTTTATTTAGTCAGACAGCCTAAAAATGAATTTAAAAACGAAAGATACATTTTTTTCATCAAAAAGTACAGTGAACATACGGGGAAAAATCCTTGACTTAGGTACGCCTAAGGTGATGGGAATTGTTAACCTAACCCCCGATTCTTTTTATGATGGCGGAGCTTATTTAACTGATAAAGAAGCCTTAAAGCGGGCAGAGCAGATTTTAACAGAAGGTGGAACGATTATAGACCTTGGGGCTTATTCCTCTCGCCCTGGGGCAGAGGAAATATCCCCCGAAGAGGAATTAAAACGCCTGCTACCTGCCCTTAAAGCCATTGTAAAGGAGTTTCCGGAGGCTGTTATTTCTGCAGATACATTTAGGGCTGAAGTAGCGGAAGCGAGTGTAAATGAGGGCGCTTGTATAATAAACGATATTTCGGGTGGTGAACTGGACGATAAGATGTTTGAAACCATTGCCCGTTTGCAGGTTCCTTATATTTTAATGCATATGAGGGGTAACCCCCAAAAGATGAATAGATTAACTGATTATGAAGACATTCTGAAGGAACTTTTAAACTATTTTAGCCAAAAGGTGTTCAGGTTAAGGGAGCTTGGCGTAAAGGATGTCATAATTGACCCTGGCTTTGGCTTTGCTAAGACAAAAGAGCAGAGTTTTAGACTTTTAAAAGAATTAAATTATTTTAAAATCCTTAATTTGCCTATTCTTACAGGAGTATCCAGAAAATCAATGATATACAAAACCCTGGATACTTCTCCTGGCCAGGCTTTAAATGGAACTACAGTGTTAAATACGGTTTGTCTTTTAAATGGGGCAAACATTTTGCGTGTGCATGATGTAAAAGAAGCTATAGAGGCTATTAAACTTATAAACTTGATAAACTATTGATATTACTTTTTAAAATAGGTTTTCTTACTATAAGCTGGCTGGATATTATTGATATTCTGCTGGTGGCGCTATTGCTTTTCCAGTTATATAAGCTGCTAAAGGGAAGTATAGCAATAAACATTTTCCTGGGCTTTTTATCCATATACCTCATTTACCTAATTGTTAAAGCCCTTAAAATGGAACTGCTTACCGCTATTCTGGGGCAGTTTATAGGGGTGGGAGTGATAGCGGCGCTTATCCTTTTCCAGCAGGAAATACGCAAGTTCCTGCTTATGATTGGGAAGACGACCATTTTTGGCGAGAACTTTTTTAGCTTCTGGCCCTGGCAAAAGAGAGCTGCTAAGGAGGATATAAACCTGGCCCCCATTATAGACAGCGCAAAAATACTAAGCGGCACCAACACCGGGGCGTTAATTGTATTTGCCAAAAGCTCTGAACTGAAGTTTTATGCCGAATCGGGCGATACTATTGATGCAGTAATCTCAAAACGATTACTAATTACCATATTTCAGAAAACAAGCCCATTGCACGACGGGGCGGTGATACTAAGCAAAGGACGCATAAAGGCCGCCAGGTGTATTTTGCCGGTTTCGGAGAGCAATGAGATACCAGCCAACTTTGGGCTGCGCCACCGGGCCGCTATAGGCATTACAGAAGTAACTGACAGCGTGGTGTTAGTGGTTTCTGAGGAAACAGGGCAGATTTCTCTTGCCATAAACGGCAGAATGGATAATAACCTTTCGAAAAGCGAGTTAAGAACCAAGTTGCACTATTACCTTTATGAGCGGGAAGAAAAGCATAAAGAAGACGCATTGGATGTTCACCCTTTTTCTACGCTTTCTTGATGGATGGGATTTTTATAGCCGGAGCTGACTTTAGGGCCTCAAGCTTTTGCTCTGTAGTTATTAAATGATAATGCCTGCGCAAATCATTAATAAGAAATTTCTTTTGCTCGGTAAAACTATTTGGGTGCATTTGTTCAAAAATGGCTTTAAACTCTGCCCAGCGTTGCGGTTCGGCGGCTTTAAAGGCGGCAGAGTCAATCTTCTTCTTTATGCAATATTCTTCCCAGTCCATTGTACCCTATTTTTTATAAAAATAAATAAATTTACAGTATGAAGCGCAGGAAAATACTATTTGTAGCCTTAAGTGTAGTTTTTATAACCATAGTGGCAGTAATAGCCTACGATATGGTTGGCAGAACTACCCCCCGCTGGGTTAAAAAAGTGGGCTTGAATAAGTATAGGAATACAATTGAGGTTAAGTAGTTTTTGAAATACGCCCCCAAAAAAAGGCAGCTGTGTTACCAACTGCCTTTTTAAATTATAAATAGCTTACTGAGTTTTTATTTATCAGCGAGTTTATTCCCTGAGTATTTTAAAAAGTTGTTATCTTCCATCTGGATGCTTGTAGGGCATAGTTGAGTAACATCATAACCAACAAAGCCCCCGTTGGGGTAGTTACTTGTATTGTAATAAGTTTTAATTAAGTAATACCCCGAAAACTTCCAAGTGCCTGAGGCGGTATCGCTAGATATATAGAAAGTAGAAGAACTGTCTTTAAAAGTGCTATTGGCATTATAAGTGGTTACCACATTCCCTACCTGCCATTTGCCTACAAGGGTTGTTGTGTAATTAGGTATTCCTACATCGCAGGTAGAAGATTTTTTGCAGGAGCTACTACAAATTAAAATAAAGATACTCAAAAGAATAAGGTTTGTTTTCATGGTTTTGATTAAAATGACCTTAAAGCACAATTAACGCAAATTAAGAATATTCAATCGAATATATAAAATATTATAAAAGGAAAGTTTTTAC
>Ga0302300_1002090_pt1 | contig 10667 bp, 4 predicted proteins | sample III_Palsa_E1_1_FD_198756 | JGI IMG/M metagenome (GOLD analysis project Ga0302300, IMG submission 198756) | Peat permafrost microbial communities from Stordalen Mire near Abisko, Sweden - III_Palsa_E1_1 | ecosystem: Environmental > Terrestrial > Soil > Palsa > Peat permafrost | place: Sweden... | reverse complement strand
TTACGCGGTTGCGGAAACTGTTAAAAATAATGTAAATACCAATAACATGTTTGGCAGCTTAAAGGCCGACCTGGATATTTACAAAGGCTTATCGGCCGGTTGGTTTGGCAGCTGGAGAAAAAGAGACGATAACAACGGCTACTTTTTGCCGGCAGCATCGCAGGTTACTACAGCAGTTGAGTATAACGGCATAGCCAACATAAGCAATGCCAATACCGACGAAAAACTGATGGATATTGATTTAAGCTACAAGCATGATTTTGGCAAAAGCCATTTTGATGCCCTCGCATTATATGAGTGGCAGGCACAAACCTATAATGGCAGCTTTGAGCAAATGCGCGATTTTCGAAGCGATGTTACTACCTATAACGCTTTGCAGTTAGGTAATATAGCTGATTATCAGTCGGGCGATATCTCCTCATACAAAAACGACAGGCGGTTGATCTCGTTTGTAGGCCAGGTACATTATTCGTATGATAACAAGTACCTGTTAACCGCGAGTTTCAGGCGAGATGGTTCAACTGTATTTGGTATTGATAACAAATGGGCTAATTTCCCATCTGCTGCATTCGCGTGGCGCCTCGATCAGGAGAATTTCATGAAAGATCAGCATACCGTAAGCAGTTTGAAATTGCGCGTTGGTTATGGTATTACAGGTAACCAGCAAGGCATCAGCCCTCAAAACTCTATTGCGTTGGTTGGTTTAAATCCAACAAGCCCATCAGTTTATTTTGGCGGCCAGCTTATACCAAATTATTACTATACTCAAAATTCAAACCCCGATCTGAAATGGGAAACCAAAAAACAGGCTAACCTGGGTTTAGATTTTGGATTTTTTAATGACAGGCTTACCGGTACAGTTGATGTTTACACCGCTAATACTGATAACCTTTTGTTCAATTACACAGTGCCAGTTGAAGGCCCCTTCCTGGTTACTAATGAATTTGCCAACGTAGGTAGTTTACAGGACCGTGGTTTGGAGCTTTCATTAAGCTACGCGGTAATCAGGACAAAAACTACAACACTTACCCTTGCAGGTAACGCGTCATTTATGCAAAGTAAGGTATTAAGCCTTGGCGGCGATATCGACGGTTATAATATACCTACCAACTATGTAGGCTGGGGTGGTGGTGGCAATGGCTACCTTGTTGTTGGCAAACCTGTAGGTACTATCCTTATCCTGAAACATACCGGCGTAGATTCGCAGGGTATTGAAACAGTTGAAGGCGAAAGTGGCGGCGGTGTTGACCAAAGCGCCCAAAGTAAATACAGGTATGATGAAGGACAGGAATTGCCTAAATATACTTACGCCTTTACACCAAGCTTTACCTATAAAAACTTTGATGCATCAATGGTTTGGCGCGGTTCGGGTGGTAACGAAATTTACGATGGCGTGCAGGCACAGTTAAGTTTACTGGAAAACATAGGTAAATCAAACGTATTGCAAAGCGCTGTTCCACTGGGTATACACTCATCACCTTTCAATTCAGACGAGTGGTTGCAGAATGGCGATTACTTAAGGTTTGAAAATCTTTCTTTTGGATACAGATTTAATTTTGCCGAGAATAAATTCATCAGCGGCTTGCGTGTATCAGTAATCGGCCAAAACCTTGCGATAATTACAAAATATAAAGGCCTTGACCCCGAAGTGGATTTGAGCGGTGATAGCGGATCTGGTCAGGACTATGGAACGTACCCCCGTACCAGGACCTTTTCAGCAGGTTTAAATGTTATATTAAAATAATTAAAGTGATGAGAAAAATATTATTTGGTATTTTCATTGTTGGTCTTGCAGCCCAGGGCTGTACCAACGTTAAAGAAAATGTGTATGATAAACTGGCGGCCAACCAGTTTTATTCAACACCGGCCGGTGCAGACGATGCACTGGCCACCGTGTACGGGAAAATCTCGGGTACATGGAGCAGCAATTACGCTGGCCGTGATAATTGCTGGTACGATCTTAACAGCTTCGCGGCTGATGAGCAGGTGATCCCTCACCGTAATACGGGCGACTGGCAACTGGACTTTGCGCAGCTATACCTGCATACAGAACTGCCCAGCCTTGGTATTATTGATAACACCTGGAACTGGGCCTATGAAACAATTTACAGCGCCAACCTTGCGGTTACCCAGCTTACTGCTGCAAAAGCTGACCCATCGAAAATTGCGGAAGCAAAAGTTATGCGCGACTGGATTTATTATTTGTTGATAGATGATTTTGGTGATGTGCCTTTCTACACAGATAATAATGTTAACCCGTCTTCAATAGTGCAAACAAAAAGAGCTACAATTTACAATTTCCTGGTTACTGATCTGAAAGCAAACGTGGATCTGCTTTCTACCACCAGGGGAGGTACCTATTATGGCAGGTTTAACAAATGGGCCGGCTACATGGTATTAGCTAAATTGTATTTAAACGCGGGTGTTTACACTGGCACGCCTGATTGGGCCGATGCCCTGGCAGCATGTAACGTGGTAGCATCAGGTGGTTTTACACTTCACCCTGCAGCTGCCAACTCTGCAAGTTTACTCGGTAACTCCTATTTTGATCTTTTTGGCGATGTATGCCCTAACGATGAAACCATATTAGCCGAATATTTAACCGAAAATGTGGTTAGTGGTAACATATACGCTATCAGGAGTTTGGATAGCCCTAACGGTACTGCCCTTATTGGCTTTGATGGCTGGAACGGTACCATTATCCCCGGCGATTTTTATGATAAGTACGCAGCTAACGACATCAGGAAACTGCAATTTTTGGTTGGCCCGCAGGCCGGTGGCAGTATTTATACCGAAACGGTTTCGGCATCAATAATTGCCCCGGGCGCCGCGCCTGATGATGGTATAAGGGATGTTAAGTTTTTCCCGGTGGCGCCATCAGATGCCAGTGGTGAATCAAATGATTTTCCGATCTATCGTTATGCCGATGTATTGTTAATGCAGGCAGAGTGTAACATCAGGTTAGGAAATGTAGGAGCAGCCGCACCGTTCCTTAACCAGGTTAGGGAAAGGGCCGGTTTAAGTGATATTGCCGCCCCAACATTACAAAATGTTTATGATGAAAGAGGATTTGAGCTGAATATGGAAGGCCACCGCAGGCAGGATATGATAAGGTTTGGTACCTTTTTATTGCCGCATGGCGTTGCTCCCAATTACAGTGTACCTGCAAGCCCATCGTATATGCTTTTGTTCCCTATACCAACGGCCGCTATTAACGCAGATCCTTCATTGAAACAAAATCCAGGTTACCAATAAATAATCATTATGAAAAAATTAATTAATTTAACTTTAATAGCAATAGCCAGTATGGCTATTGCTTGTCATAAGGATGCTCAATTAACTACGTTAGCGCGCGTTGCTTTCACTGCTCCATTAACGGTTTCACCAAGTACCGTTATCATGTCGCCAACTACAGATTCATTAAATGTAATAACATTTAAATGGCCTGCTGTGGTGTACCCGGTTAAAGCGCACGTTACGTATAGTTTGCAGGTTGATCTTCCGGCCGACACTTTAGGCTCTACGCCATGGGCTGCTGCTACAACGCTGTTAATTGGCAACGACATTTTGACAAAAACCTACAAAGGCAGCGATTTTAACGCCCTTGCTATTGCTGCGGGTATAACTGCTAATGATACCGGCAAGCTGGTGTTCAGGGTGCAGGCTTACCAGGATAGGGACGCGTATTCAAGCGCTGTAACGGTTACCGTAAGCCCTTACAAAATAATAACCGCTTACTCTGCAGGTTACCCGATATTATATCTTCCGGGAGATTACCAGGGGTGGTCGCCGTCAACAGCCGGAACAGCTGCAGCGCCTACAGCCGGTGTTTATCCTTTAGAAACCTCAAACAATATTTATGAGGGTTATCTGTATGAAATTCCCGGGGGTACCTATCAGTTTAAATTCACCAGCAATCCCGATTGGAACCACACCAATTATGGCGATAATGGCAACGGCACGCTTACCACTAACGGCGCTGCTGCCGGTATGACATTGCCTGGCCCCGGTGAGTATGAAGTTTCCGCCAACCCTGTTGCGCTTACCTGGAGTTATACACTAACTACATGGGCAATAATAGGTGATGCTACGCCGAACGGCTGGGGCACTGAAACCGAAATGACCTTTAATGCTGCTAATCAATCATGGTCAATAACACTTCCAATGGTTACAGCAGGTTCGTTCAAATTCAGGGCTAATAATGCCTGGAATATTGATTTCGGTATCAGCCCGACAGATAACAGGATATATTATGCTGATAATCCACTTTTTGGCAGCAGAACCAATCTTAATAACATGACGGTGCCTTCAAACGGTACATATACGTTAACGTTATATCTTGGCGATCCTAACAATTATTATTACACAGCTGTTAAAAACTAATTCATAAATAAGGCAGTGCGAAAGCACTGCCTTATTTACAATCTAATTCATCAAATTGAAATTATAAAACGGCAGTTTTATTTTATCACCACTGGAGTGCTTAGCACTATTCAAGTTCATTTCTAAAATATTTCATGAAATTTATTAAGATCATCACATTTATGCTTGCGTGTGTTTTGAATATGCCGCGTTTGATGGCGCAATCGCCCGTATTAACTCCCGGTGATTTAAAAACGGTTTCTGTTGGCGAACAGGGCCTCGTTTTTGAAACCGGCAATGCCTATGGGGCCATAACCGTTTATAGCCCTTCAATTGTGAGGGTGCGGTTGGATAAAACCCCGCTTAAAAATGATTTTTCTTATGCGGTTGTTGGTACGGCTCAAAAAACTAAAACCAGCATTACGCAAAACGATGATAGCATTACGATGATAACCGATTCGCTTAGGGTCGTTATTCAAAAAAAACCATTCGCGGTGGCTTTTTATACCCCCGATGGTCAATTAATAAACCAGGATGAGCAAGGCTTAACCACCACCTGGGTCGAAAATTCGGTTACTACCTATAAAAAACTACAGGATAACGAGCACTTTATAGGTTTAGGCGAAAAAACCGGTAACCTTGACCGCGCCGGCAATGGCTACACCAACTGGAACTCCGATGTTTACGGTTATAACACGGCGCAGGATCCCTTATATTCTTCTATTCCTTTTTATATAGGTATTCACCATAACCTTAATTATGGTATATTTTTAGATAATACCTATCAAACCGACTTCAATTTTGGCGCGAGTAACAACCGTTTCTCCTCATTTGGCGCGCGCGGCGGCGAAATGAATTATTATTTCATTTACCACAAGCGCCTGGCCGATATTATAACTTCGTACACTTACTTAACCGGCCGTATGCCTATGCCGCCTTTGTGGGCGCTTGGCTACCAGCAAAACCGCTATAGCTATTACCCGCAGGATGAGGTAATGCGTATAGCCACTACCCTTCGCGAAAAACATATCCCGGCTGATGGCATCACGCTGGATATTCATTATATGGATAAATACCAGCTATTTACCTGGAACAAAAGCCGTTTCCCCGACCCTGCGAGTATGAGTGCCGAACTTAATAAAATGGGTTTTAAGTTAACGGTGATTGTTGACCCTGGTATTAAGATTGAAAAAGGAGCCGCTGCTTATGAAAGCGGTTTAAAGGATGATGTTTATGTTAAATATCCCGATGGGCAGCTTTATGCCGGCGATGTATGGCCCGGTTGGTGTAATTTTACCGATTTTACCAACCCCGCCGGGCGCGATTGGTGGCATAAGCAGGTAAAGTTTTTTGCGCAATCAGGTGTGAGCGGTATTTGGAACGATATGAACGAGGTTTCTACCTGGGGGCAAAAACTGCCTGATAATTTATTGTTCGATTATGACGGCCATCCAACAACAACGCTTAAAGCACACAATATTTATGGTTTCCAAATGGCGCGTTCAAGCTATGAGGGTGCCTTACAGCAGTTTCCGGAGCGCCCGTTTATTTTAACACGTTCGGGCTTCGCGGGCATGCAGCGCTATACCGCTATATGGACGGGTGATAACCGCCCCGAAGATGATCACATGCTGGCAGGCGTACGCCTGTTGAGCAGCCTGGGTTTAAGCGGCGTATCTTTTACCGGGATGGACATCGGCGGCTTTTTGGGCAATCCATCAACACCATTATATATCCGCTGGATGCAATTGGGCGCGTTTATTCCTTATTACCGTAACCACACTGCCTACAACACCAAATCAGCCGAACCCTGGACCTTTGGCGAAGACGCGCTGGATATTACACGCGATTATATCAGCTTGCGCTACCAGCTATTGCCTTATATCTACTCAACCTTTTATGAGTCGACGCAGAATGGAATGCCGGTAATGCGTTCGCTGGCTATCAACTATACTTTCGATCCCAAGGTTTTATGGGCCGATTACCAGAATCAATACGAATTTGGTAACGGTATAATGATAGCGCCCTTTGAAAGCGGCAAGGATTATGGTAAAATATATTTCCCCGAAGGCACCTGGTACGATCTGTTCAACGGATTGCAGCAGGAGGGCCATACCGAAAAAATAGTACCATTAAGCATTAACAAATTGCCGGTTTACGTTAAGGGTGGCAGCATCATACCAATGCAATCGCTGGTTCAATCAACTGCCGAGCAACCGCTTGATACACTGTATGTTCATGTTTATAACGGCAATGCCGCCAACCACTTTGTTTATTATGAGGATGATGGCAAAACTTTCGCCTATAAAAAGGGCAGTTATTATAAGCGGAACATAACTTTCGATCCGCAAAAACGTTGTATTTGTTTCGAGGCGGTTGATGGAACCTATCAATCTCATTTTAAACACATAAAACTAATTTTACATGGTTTTAACCAGGCTAATATGCTTAAATTTGGTAGTGAGGAGCTTAAATTAGCCGATGGCAGCTTTGCATTTTTAGGCGCGGCACAAACTAATGATCCGCAGGGGAGGGCTTACCCTGCAGAAAGCTGCGCGGTTAAATATGTTACTATAGCCAATGATCCGGGGAGTATTCAATTAAATTACTAATATATATAAGAGAGGAAAGTGGAATGATTATTAACAAAACAAAAACAAACATCGGCAGCTTACTATTGCTGTTAACATTAGCAGGTTTTTTATTTGGCTGCAGTAAATCAAGCAGCAATTCAGGCAAAACTACAGGTGGTGGCGGTGGTACAACTACCGGTTACCAGGATCCGCCCCAATTTGGCACACCATATAGCAGCGTTCCAGCCAGCAAGGATATTGTGATGTACGAAGTAAATATGCAAACCTACACCCCGGCAACCTTTGCAGGTGTTCAGGCCCGCCTCGATTCTATCAAAGCGCTAGGCGTTAACGTAATATGGCTCATGCCTATTTACCCGGTAGGGGTGCTAAAAAGCATCAATTCGCCTTATTGTGTTAAGGATTATGAAAGTGTGAACGCTAATTTCGGCGCATTGGCCGATCTGCGTAACCTGGTATCAGCGGCCCATACGCTTGGCATGGCCGTAATACTGGATTGGGTAGCCAACGGAACCTCGTGGGATAACGCATGGATAACCACCAACCCCGATTGGTATGTGATGAATGCCAGCGGAGCTATCCAACAGCTTTCTACTTATACTGATGTTGCGGCCTTGAACTTTAATAATGAGGATATGCGCATAGCCATGATAAGGGCCATGAAATTTTGGGTATTTACCGCCAATATTGATGGTTTCCGCTGTGATTTTGCCGATAACCCACCGGTTAATTTCTGGCAACAGGCGCTTGATACTTTAAATACCATAACAACCCATAAACTGATATATTTGGCCGAAGGCACCCAAACAGACGAAATATCTGCCGGTTTCCAGCTGGATTACGCGTTTGACTATTACACCCAGCTTAAAGATGTATTTGCCGGTTCCGCGCAGCCAAGTGCCATCTTTAATTCAAACAACGTTACCGAAGTGCTGCCTTCGCCGGGGCTTAAATTAAGGTATACCACCAACCATGATGATGCCTCATCAGATGGTAGTACGCTTACGGTTTATAAGAGCCAGCAAGGCGCTTTGTCTGCATTTTCTATCGCGGCTACCATGGGTGGCGTTCCGCTGATATATGATAGCCAGGAAGTAGGGTATCCAAAAGCTATAAGCATTTTTACCAATGTTCCTGTTGATTATACAGCCAACCCGAATGTAGTAGCTGCCTACAAGCAAATAATAGCTTACAGGATAGCGCATGAGGCCGTTAAGATAGGCACATTAGGAACAACCTTTAACGATGGCATAGCAATGGCCTACGAAAAAACCTATGGCACCGATGATGTGCTGATAATGGCAAACACCAAGAATAGCGCCGATACATTTACGCTTCCGGCTGCATGGCAAAATACCACCTGGACCAACGCTTTAACTAATACAAGCATTACATTTTCAACCCAGGCCACCTTGCCTGCGTATGGTTATATGTTATTGCAAAAATAACAACACCTAACCTGGTTACTTTATTAATTAAAGCCGCTGTTGCTAAGTGTAACAGCGGCTTTTTTATGCTTAAAAAGCGCCTAATCGCCCTGTTTTTTTTCACACAATGCTAATAAAAGTGAGTTTACCGCGCGTTTGATAGGCACATTTATGGGTATTGATATGCCCCTGAATTTCACGTCAAAACGACATTTAAGGCCATTTTAGCCCATTTTATCGACTAAATAGGCTTGTTTGTCGATTATTTGATCTGAAGCGCTAAAAAAAGCATCATGGAACGAAGCGTATCGTTTTTTTTTAATTAAAAACCCAAAACAATCTTTTTGACTGATAATCAAGCGTAATTTGATTTTTGGCCTTGTGATTAAAGCGTTTCAAAATGAATGTAAACTGCTAAAAATCAATTATTTATGTAAAAAAAATTTGCTTTTATATTTTAAACTTTCATAAGTTTGATGCACCAAAACAGGAAAACCAATTTAAGCCCTGGCATTTGTATTTTATTTATTAATTAAAATTGCTGCTATGAACAATTCATTGTACTACCTAACTCCGTATGGTTAACCGCCATTATATATCCCTTAATTCCTAAGCCGGGATATAAAACCTTAAACACAATAACATAAACCAACTATTAACTTTTTTATTCATGAGAAAAACAATTACAATTTTATTTTTCATCCTGTTATCGGGCATATCAGTTGCTCTTGCGCAGAATATTACCGTAAAAGGTACGGTAAGCGACAAAACAGGAGCACCATTACCAGGAGTAACTGTAACAATAAAAGGTACCCAGAATGGTACCGTTACTGATGTTAACGGAGCTTATAAATTAAGCGTCGCTGCTAATGGAACTTTAGATTTTTCATTTGTAGGTTATAGCAGCAAAAGTGTTGCTGTTGCTAATTCACCTTTTATCAACGTTACTTTAGAAGACAATACTACCGGCCTTAACGAGGTGGTGGTTATTGGTTACGGTACACAAAAGAAGGCAACCGCAACCGGTGCTACTTCAACAGTTACCTCTGCCGATCTTAAAGATCAGCAAATTACACGTATAGACGATGCACTACAAGGCAGGGCCGCGGGTGTATTGGTTGTAGCAAGTTCAGGCGCTCCGGGCGCAGGGCCAAGTGTTGTTATTCGTGGAGTTAACTCTTTCGGTAACACCAGCCCGCTTTACGTAATAGACGGTGTGATATGGGATAATGGTGGCTATGACCTGGTTAACCCGAATGATGTGGAGTCGGTTACTGTATTGAAAGATGCATCGGCCGCAATTTACGGTTCACGTGCATCAGACGGTGTTATATTGATAACTACCAAACAAGGTAAACAGGGAACACCAAAAATCACCTATGATTTTTATTACGGCACACAAAATCCGATTAAAAAACTAGCCCTTACAGATGCCAGCCAGTATGCTACGTTAAGGGATGAATCAACCCAAAATGCCTGGTTGGATACCCATACCAGCTTAGCCGGTTATACCGCGCCTTTTGCAAATCCGGCTTCGTACGGAACTGGTACTAACTGGCAGGATGAGCTTTTCAGCAGCGCGCCGATACAAAGTCATAACCTTTCTATCAGCGGTGCAACTGAAACATCTAATTATTTTACGTCATTAGGTTACCTGGATCAGGAGGGTATTGTTGATCCTTCGGCATCAGATTACAAAAGGATGAACATCAGGGTTAACGCTACTTTTAAGCCTAAAAAATGGCTTACTTTTGGCGAAAACTTTACTTACGCTTATACCCGCAGCACAACGTTTTTTAATACCAACAGCGTATTTGGCGGGCCGCTTAGCGATGCTATAAACCTTGATCCGCTTACCCCTGTAACGGTTAGCGATATTAATGCGCAGCCAAACGCGGCTACCTATAACAGCCAGGCAGCTCTTTTGGTAAGAAACGCGCAAGGTTTGCCTTACGGTATATCCAACTATGTGAGCCAGGAAATTGTTAACCCTTTGGCCCAGGAGGCTATACTTGGGGGCAATTACAACTGGTCGCACAACCTGGTGGGCGATACCTATTTACAAATTGAACCTATCAAAGGATTAACAATTAAATCGGAAATTGCGGGCAAGCAGGCTTTTTATGGTACAGAATCATTTAGCCCCTTATATTACCTGAATGCCAGTACGTTTAATAACTCAAGCCCAAGCCAGGGCCGTTCGAGCGATCAGAACCTGGAATGGAACTGGGATAATACAGCAACCTATACCCGTTCAATCGGCAAGCATAATTTTACAGCCTTA
>Ga0302300_1002085_pt1 | contig 10675 bp, 11 predicted proteins | sample III_Palsa_E1_1_FD_198756 | JGI IMG/M metagenome (GOLD analysis project Ga0302300, IMG submission 198756) | Peat permafrost microbial communities from Stordalen Mire near Abisko, Sweden - III_Palsa_E1_1 | ecosystem: Environmental > Terrestrial > Soil > Palsa > Peat permafrost | place: Sweden... | reverse complement strand
GTTTATATGTACATACACATGTACTATTAATAGTTGTGGTAGTAATCATAAGTTGGTTATAACTCGAAATTACAATATGTAATTAATATAACTTTTAACAACAAATGGTAATTACTAGCTGTGTTATTAACTATACCAATACCATAATTATATATTAGATGATTATCCGAACTTTATTCATAAATAGTACTTGTACACATGCACAAAGATCAATAGTAGTAAAAATATTTGTCTCTATCAGTATAATTTACATAGTATTCACGTATTCAATTAACCGTGAACATCATGTAAATTATATTAGTAATAATGGTTGTTACGCTAGTTTAAATATTCGATTGTGTTGGTAGTGGTACATAATATTTGTGGGTTGTTAGTTCACAAATATTTGGTAATTATATACTATTGGTTGTTTATCTATGCCAGTAATGGTACATAATCTTTGTGGTTGGTTGATTACACAAATATTTGGTAATTGTTTACTATTGGTTATTTATTGGTTTTGATAACAAGTATAGTTATTTACTTGTACTAGTAATATACAATTATTGGTATCTGTATTAATAATGTGTTTATACGCTCTTTATCTTCTTCTCTTGAAGATGTATGTAAATACGTAATTTAGATGTTTAGTTAATTTCACCAACATCATGTACTTGTAACAATATTACATATGTTGTTAGATTAACAATAGTATAACGAAATAGCAATGTTATTTTCATACGGGTATGTATGTGTGGTTGAATGATATTTAACATTTACTAGTTACGCCGTTAAGATAACAAACAATCTTAAAGATGTAGTTGTTGGTTTGAGGGATGAATAAATAGTAAAGAACACAAGAGAGATATATGTATACACTTGTATAAATGTGTAAACAATGGTGAGGAGGCGGAACAAGGAGGTGAAACAAGGAAATGGAACAAGGAGGTGAAACAAGGAAATGGAACAAGGAGGTGAAACAAGGAAATGGAACAAGGAGGTGAAACAAGGAAGTGGAACAAGGAGGTGAAACAAGGAAGTGGACCAAGGAGGTGAAACAAGGAAGTGGAACAAGGAGGTGAAACAAGGAATTGGAACAAGGAGGTGAAACAAGGAAGTGGAACAAGGAGGTGAAACAAGGAAGTGGAACAAGGAGGTGAAACAAGGAAGTGGAACAAGGAGGTGAAACAAGGAAATGGAACAAGGAGGTGAAACAAGGAGGTGAAACAAGGAAGTGGAACAAGGAGGTGAAACAAGGAAGTGGAACAAGGAGGTGAAACAAGGAGGTGGACTAAGAGATGGAATGAGATGAGAGAAAGAGGGGATCGCATATTACAATAATTGAAATGTTTTAATTAAGTGTTATTAAAAAAGTAAGTGGGCAAATATATACATGGTATTAAAAATTCAGGGGTTTAAACGTCGAACACAGGGAGAGAAGTCAAGAGATGGATATGAGTCAAGTGTTGAGTTTGGAACATATGAGGGTGGAGAAGTTGCTGTGAAGTCACGAAGGTATAAACGCCTTGTTTACAATCTGTATGGTAAGGACAATAACTCGTTAACTCAACTAGAAGCCAACATAATGTTGACATTAAAACACAATGAACATATTTTACAGTGTTTAGGTGTTGGGCAATGTGAACAAGATGTTACAGTAGACTATCGTCTATCAATAGTAGAACAAATTAACATAACATATGGTATTTATGAGTTAATGACAGGTAACATGTCGGAACTTGCTAATCAGCAGTTATCATCACTAGATAAACACAACATTGCTCAACAAATTTATAGTGGGTTACAATTTTTGCATACTTATAACATTTTACATCTAAACCTAAAACAGTCCAATATCTTGTGGACTAGGAATGTTGTTGGTTATAGTAATAGTGATGGTGGTGAACAGCAGCCAAAATACGAGTATAAGATAAAGTTAAGTGACTTTGGAGTACCCAGGTTGGTAACAGATGAGCGTTATGAGATAGGAATTTACCCACCTGAGATTCGCTGTTTGAAACCATACGAACTTCACGCCTACTCACAATGGTCCAAATCGGTTGACATCTGGTCTTATGGTCTAATTTTATACCGTCTCATGACTTTTAATTTAAATTATGATGATGATGATAATGAGATTACACAACACATGTTGTTGATGGATACATTCCACTTTACCTACTTTGACACTTTCATGTCCATATTTCGTAATCCAATATTACCAATCAACCTGTCTCTGATCAATGACCAGTATCGTAATATTATTACTCGCTGTTTACTACCATATCGCGGAAATGTCATCCCAAACTAATAAACATACACTTATTTACATGTGTATTGTGTATACATTACATTAATACTAAACAAGAATATGTTGTTATGTGTTTTTTATATTCTTTACCTTTTTATTCTTCCATAACTTGTCTCCTCCTCTCCTCCCTCCTCCTCCCTCCTCTTCTCCTCCCTCCTCTTCTCCTCCATCCAACTCATATCATTCAACATATTACTTGTTCGAACACACACAATTATAGTTGATATTTACAACAACATAGATTGTTTTCTTTGTTTTGTTATACTCTAATATATTAAGTATATTAAGTATATTAAGTATATTAAGTATATTAAGTATATTAAGTATATTAAGTATATTAAGTATATTAAGTATATTAAGTATATTAAGTATATTAAGTATATTAAGTATATTAAGTATATTAAGTATGTATTCTATTATTTGGTAATAGACTTATTTCCCCACCCCAGATATAATTATGTGTAACATCATGACAGTAAATATATGTTTTGTTGTTTGGTAATATTGTAATACTACACAGTTATTTATATTTGTATGTACACACTACAAACAACAATTATGTATACAAAGTTATATTTTTGTTCTTGCGAGATAAAACATGTATTATATCAATACAAATACGGTTATATTAGATAACTGTTCCTGTGTTAACTATGTGTATGTATACATTTTAAATTTAACAAATCTAAAACATGTTGTTAATATGTATTGTATTTTCGAATCTACTTGTAAGTGTAAAGGTAGATAATGTTCTGTGAACAAAATAAGCATAGAATAGTTCTATACTAAAATTAAGGTTGTATAATTGTGGTAACAATTACATTTATTTAATTAAATAATATTTTACCTTTCTGAGGTATTTTGTAGTTTTTAATACTGTATTTTTAATTTCTCCAACATACCCATGTTCAACATAACTTAGGAGAGTTAAAATTACAACAGTGTCTTATAGATGTTATTTTAAGTCTTGTATTTTTAACACATCTAAGATGTGTTTATATATTTGGATAGTGTTATCCTGTCTGGTATTGGATAATTTTAATGTTATAATTTTAATGTTATAATTTTAATGTTATAATTTTAATGTTATAATTTTAATGTTATAATTTTAATGTTAAAATTATAATTTTGTAATCTTTAATCTATATAGGTTATGTTTATTTTAACAAGTAAATATAACCATTTCTAACATATGATTGATTAAATGAGTAACTTTAATTCTCTCTCTTCAGAGAGGTTTATAGTCACAATGTTAATACTATCATGTATACTATATAAATTAAAGTTATCTGAATATGTAAAGATTTTCAAACAAATAAAAGTGGTAAGGTTTATACATTGTAAAATTAAATATATCTGCTTAAAACAACATAGACAATATTATCTTCTAATGTTGGCAAGTATAGAATAATTCTATATTAAAATTAGGGTTGTAACACTTGTGATAACGGGTATATATGTTCTATCTCTTATTTTTTAGGGATAGAACATATTTTGTTTAATTTTTACCAAAAATATGTAATTCTTGACTATAACCAATAAAATAAAATGTAATAACTACACTCATTGTCACGAGTGTTATAATATTATTTTAATATGGAACTAATATACACTTCATTGGTATTAAGCATAACTCATTGTTTTGTTTTTAATGACTAGTCAGGGAATTACATATTTTTGGTAAAAAAATAAATAAATATGTTATCCCTGAAAAATACAATATTAGATTACTCTTAACAATAGCAAGTATACAATGGTTCTATACTAAAATAAAATTATAACACTCGTGACAATGAGTTTAATTATTACATTTTATTTTAGTGGTTAGTTAGGGATGACATATTTTTACCAAAAACATATTTATCCTAACTAACCACTAAAAATACAACCTTTATATTCCTTTAACACTAATGAGGATATATTAGCCCAATATTAAAATAATATTACACAGTTGTTATTACAAGTATATCTTCTATATTTTATTTTAATGACTAGCAAATGGTTGATATGTTTTTGGTAAAAAAATAAATAAAACATGCCATCCTAAAAAATAAAAAATAAAAGATAGAAGACATACTTGTAATAACAACTGTGTAATATTATTTTAATATTGGGCTAATATATACTCGCTATTGTTAAGGGTATCCCAATGTTGTATTTTTCAGGGATAACATGTTTATTTATTTTTTACCAAAAATACGTCATCCCTAACTAGTCATTAAAAATAAAAGTATTAAATACCCTCAGTAGTAATAAGTATGGACTAGTTCTATACTAATTTAATATTATATCCTTTCGTAGTGATGATTGTATTAGATATATTTTATTTTAATGACTAGTTGACAGTAGGTATAATTTTAGTAAAAATCAAACAAAACATATTCTACCTGAAAAGTAAAACATAACAAATACACTTTCTATTAAGAATGTACAAACTCCAATCTAGTATAGAACTATTCTATACTCATTGATACTAAATAACGCTAACATCCTTATTTTTTAAATACATTGTGTTAAACATGTTTTGATCATGTAACTTATATATTATATTTATAATGTGTTTTGATACGAACCTAAAACTCTTTAATTTTACTATTTCTAGTATATCCTTATCCTAAAATATTATAACAATAATATTCTCTAAGGGATTGGATATTAAATTACAATAATAATATTAACCTGTGTTAGACAAATTAACAATATATTGTTTAATATATTGTTATAATTTTAACATGTAATTAACAGTAACATTATTACCATGTACTTTTTGTATTAAAACCTCGTATTTGTACAATATTATGTTTAATATAATTAGAATATATAGTGGGGAAAAATTACAGTAAAGATACAGTTCATACCCATTGCAACTATATTCTAATAATAGTAAAGTGTGTTATCTTTGTACATCTTAAAGATGTATAAATAGTTATAAACAAGATAGGTCACCTGAATATAAGATAATATCGATACCAGCTGCTGTGAAGAACTTGTTAATTTTACATTGGTGTGTTACCACAATTTTGGATAGTATTAACTCCCCAATTTCAGGCGGTAATTTGTCGAAATAAGACAAGAATCGGTTAACTTTACTATCATTACAAATTATATAGTTGTCACGAGTTAAAACATATAAACCCAGAAACATTGTTACCCATGAATGTTCTATTCTATCATTACCATGGTATAGACATAATCTTTTGTATTTATGGTTTACTGACCAACCATGTTTGTTACCATAGTGACATTGTTGTATCCAACATATATCTTGCCTATACTGATCGAAGTCAATAGGTGCATACCATGCTGCTATATTGTGTTGATTGTAATAACAATGATCTTCGTTACCATGGTACTTTTCACACCAAGTTTTCTTCAATGACATGTTACCATGTTTAATTATGTGTATAAAATTTTCTTCTTCTTCATAATAGTCACTGTAAATATTAGCAATGTGTAAGTACAATACTTCATTCACCCACCAGTACTTGACTCTATGAAAGTATACAAAACTAATATCACAGTCGTATTTACTCTTATGTTCGTCATCCATAATGTATTGGTAGTCAGAATAAGAATAAGTATGACTTTGATATATAGTGTATGAGTTACTATTAATATTATGATTAACTACCACTAATCGATACAAACCTTTCATCATGTTGATATGTGTCGTTTTACCATGTAACCATAACTCAATATCTTGTTGTTCTAGTAACCAAAAATAACATACACCTTGACTTACATTATAGTCATACAAGTAACACTTATTATTATTGTCAACATCAATAAAGTAACCTTTAACTAAATTATCATCTGTTACCAACTGGTGATGACCAATATTGTTTTCTTCTTCCAATAGAGAATGTGTAAATGTCGACAAACATGTATGCAATGTAATATTTACATGAGTACAATGCATACGTTCATAAGAATGCACACTTTTATACCCATCACTGTCATGAAAGTAAAAATTAGGTAATGATAGTATGTTATCAACTATGTTTTGCATCTTTGTATCCTTTTATAATTATTTTAAATAATAAAGTTTCTATATTAGATAGTATAATAAGTATCCATCCCTGTGACATTTAGCAATTACATGTTATTAATTTGTAAATGATGTTTATCTCAATAATATTACTAGGATAAACACTTCCAGTGATTTGATAATACTTCTTTATAATTTGTTTACAACACAATGTTGTAACCACATTTCTACTATGTAATTTGGTCATGAGTAAATTACAATTCTTACATGTTTTTGGTGAGGTGACCTTTTTTACTGTTAACACTATAATGCAAAAGTTTAGATTTATGAGTTGTATTTGTAATATAGACATTTTTCATGACGCTATTAAACATACAGATAATTGTAATGTCAGAACTGTTACCTACATGTTAATTACTTATTTATATATTTAGTTTATTGGTAGAATATAATGTATTTTTACATCTTGGAGATGTACAAAGATAATTAATAACATGTTTGTGTTATTAATCATGATATAATTATTTATTGTTTAAAGTGTCACATCCATTTCTAAAAATTAGTTCATTCAACCTGTCTTCTGACACATTACCACTTAATGCCATAGTCAACAACTCATTGTATACCTCTCTATATTTTTGGGTTGTTTGTCTTCTCTGAAATAACTTCTCTTGTTGTATCTTATTACCATATGACTTTCTATCCTGTTCAATAAGAGAGGACATAGAAGGACACGTTTGCTTAAACAATTGTGGTGTTATACAAGATTTGTTATCGTCGTTAGCCATTTTCCTCCTTCATTGTATCACTAAACATCAATTTGTAACATTGTTAGTGGTAATGAATAAACATTATATATTATACAGTATAGTATCTGCCTGTGTTTAAATCACACATTACACACAACTATAAATAAATTATAACTACACATAATTGGAATAACTACGGTGTTAATTAAGCGAATGAAAAACTACTACATTAAAATGTACCAAACAATAGTTGCGTTGTCTATATTTAATTGTCATGTGTGATATTGTTTATGTATACAATGATAATATATTTTTGTGTTTATAAGGATTTGTAATCTATGAGTACATGATATCAATATTAAAAATGAGTTAGTGAGTATGTTTGTTAGATATAACAAAATGTTGGTTAGAGGAGCAGTTGGTATGTCATCACGGTTTCAAACTGTTAGGAATATGGTAACTTATGTTCATCCCCCAATTTTACCTCCTATCAATGCGCCTGTCATTAGTCCAGTGACCACTATGTCACCACCTACCACCTTCGACAAGCTGTGTTGGTTTTCAAGCATCATCACTACATCATACATCGTAGGTGATGTGTTGAGGAAGGAGGTATTCCATTGTTAACAACTTCAATACAACAATATTTTAATTTCCAAGAAATTAAAAATCGTAATCATACATAATAACTTGACACGTTTAATATTACATACTGTTAATTAGTCACTTCACATAAATATGTATTTATGTTTACATCTTTTCCCACCCACAACAAAGATAAGATTACAGTTTATATATATATATTATAATTACTATATAATATTTAAATGTTTAACAACATAATATTACAACTAACAGATGATTACCTATTTCCATATCTACATAACATATAATAACACAAATGTCGTCTTAACATTGAAATGTAAATGTTTATTATTTTTAGTATATAACATTACTATTACCCCTAAATTTTACTGTGTATGTAAAACAAGATTGTCTTGTTTAATTTTTGTATATGAATATGTATATATTGTGCTATACAACACTATTTATTGTTTAAATGTGCATTTGCATCATTGTAAAGGTCGTAAACCTTATCACGATCCGATATTTGAACCTCATCACCATGTATAGTCCATACTTTCATGAGTTCGTATTGCCTACTTAGTAAAGATGTATATACAAAGTCTAAAGCCAAATTGCCATTCTGGTACCACCTCTTCTCCTTGGTAATACCATCAACACCATATGTTATCTCATAACTTAACTGTTGTTGTTGTTGATCGTGTTGACTATCTGATAGTGAATACCACCCCATATCAGTGTAATAATCATGTTGTGTGTCTGTGTAGTGTTTTATGGTTTGTATATTACCGGTTGGATACCAGGTTTTAATAATTCTTGTACCATCGTCATTAGTTACATCTTCTTCAGCCATAACAATATTATGTGTGTTTGTTACATGCCAGTTCACTATCCAAACATACTTATTGTTTTTTGTACACCACAATCTTAATAACTGTTTATTACCATCTTGTGGTAAAGTTGGTTCAACAGACTCTTTCCATTCACTACAGCTCACTGCAACGATGTTGCCATGTCTAAGGTGACAACTATGTTGAAATACATCATTACCATTAACAACAATAAATTTCTCACATACATTTTTAACCCAAACACATAGAAATGCATGATTATTTCTATATTCAGTAGGTAACAAGTGGTAAGGAAAATTAAAGTATAACTCTCGTTGTAAGATAGTTGGTAACTCGGTCATTATACTTGCGTAACTGTCATATGAGTAAAGCAGTTGTTTTATTAAATACAATAAGTATTTATCGTCATCAACCATATGACACAGTTGGAGTTGTTGTTTCATAACAAGTTTATCTTGCTGTTGTTTGTACAACTTGTAACGTTGTAGTTGTTGTCGCTGTTCTTTTACCTCTTCTGTCATCACTAGTATTATTTATATACATCTTCTCAGAAGATGTAATTTATCACAGTTTCATCATATTATTATTTTCATCATAATAAGTTAACTAGTCAGAAAAGTAACCTTGACAGTCTGAACCATCGTATGATGAGTATTCAGTTTCCATCTCAAAACCATTCTCATCCCACTTCTTGATTTTGTTATATCTGTGTGTTTGTAAACTGTTAGTTTGACTTTGAATTTTACCAGTTGAATACCAAGTAGTACAATACTCATCAAACTCGTTATAACCCCAAGTCCATGTAATTTCTGTTTTACTCTTCATCACCGATACCTGTTGAGTAACGTCTTCTTGTGTAATAGAAGGAGAAGAGAAAGAAGATGGCGAGTACCATTCTATTATTTCATACACCCTCTCATAACTATCTTCATCATCAATACTATGACACCTAACAGATAGTGGATACTCATCATTAGCATCAAACTTAAACTCACATCGATGATAGGCATTACCATTAACAATGTTATTTTTGTTATGAATGTTGTGACTCCACAACTTTAAGAATGTTGATTGTGTTTTGTAAATATCCGGTATTACCTCAATTGGACAATAACTGTAGATATCATATAACAACTGTACATCCGTAATAAGATTATCATTGACATCAATAACATGACTATTATTGTTGTCACTAGTATAATCTTCAATAGTATCTTCAATAGTATCTTCAATAGTATCTTCAATAGTATCTTCAATAGTATCTTCAATAGTATCATTGGTAACATCAATAGTATTATTGGTAACATCATTGGTAATGAGACTGTGATATAAAGAATATTCGCAAAGTAGTTGTTTGACCAGATGTTGAAAGTACTGTTTATCACCTAAGCTGTGAGCAAACTCTAAATCTTGTCTTAATACCATGATTGGTTGTGACTGATGTTGTTGTTGTTGTTCAACAAATAGTAAGTAGTGATTGAAATTGTCTGCTGTTACAGGTTCTGGAATTAGTATAGTAACCAACTGGTCATGATCATCATTACCATCATTAACAGTGGTATTGTTGTGATAACAATCGTGTAATAACGATGAGTACAAACCACTGTTTTGTTTCAAGTAGTCAACGTTAGACTTTGTCACACCTATCATTTATATCCACGTTCTTGACTATTACCATGTTAAAGAGTCAAATTTACCATCTGAGCATAATATAGCATTAGCCGTATTATACATATACAATTGTATACAAATTAACAAATAAGTATATAACAAACAATTTTAACAACAGTAACATATGTGATCAGGATTGTCATCTATGAATATAAACAGCTATCTTGAGGATAATTACATGACCATACGTGTAGGCAAAACCATCCACAACATCCATGAAATTGTATGTGTAAACCACATAGCTATTGTGGATCTTTGTTTGCACAAATATCCGTGTAACAACACTTTAATATAACAAATAATTTAAGCGTTGTTACATGATCATATGTGTAAATAAAAATCCACAAACATCCTGTAATTATTCCAGTATATAACAAGTAATTTAAGTGTCATTACATGGCGATACGTGTAAGCAACCATCCACAACATCCATGAGATTATATTGGTATATAACAAACGATTACACGTATCAACTACATGATTATCGTGGATCGTTGCCTACACGTATTACCATGTATTGTCATGTAATAACACTTAAATT
>Ga0302300_1002065_pt1 | contig 10746 bp, 7 predicted proteins | sample III_Palsa_E1_1_FD_198756 | JGI IMG/M metagenome (GOLD analysis project Ga0302300, IMG submission 198756) | Peat permafrost microbial communities from Stordalen Mire near Abisko, Sweden - III_Palsa_E1_1 | ecosystem: Environmental > Terrestrial > Soil > Palsa > Peat permafrost | place: Sweden... | reverse complement strand
AGCCTTTAAAAATTCAAAGGCTTCCCAGTATTCTATAAATCAATAATTCAGTCTATCACTAATTCAATAAATAAATTAGTTTCCTAACTCCGACATGAATTTTATGCGCATTAGTTGTACTTCTTCGCGGGTGTAATCATCGCTTCCTAATTCAACAAGCGCGTCATCTATCGAGTCAATTTCGGCAGCGCGGAAATAATCAAATACTTCTTCCTGCTTATCTTCATCAATTACCTCATCAATATAGTAATTCAAATTAAGCTTGGTGCCCGAGTTTACTATGGTTTCCACCTCTTTCAATATCTCCTCGTAACTCAAACCTTTTGAAGCTGCTATATCTTCCAGGTTTAAATGGCGATCGATGTTTTGGATAATGTAAACCTTAAGCGCCGATTTATTGGCGGCGCTTTTTATAACCATATCAATAGGGCGGTCAATATCATTGTCCTCCACGTATTTCTTAATCAGGTCAACAAACGGTGCACCAAATTTTAAGGCTTTGCCTGCCCCTACACCCGAAATTTGCTTCAACTCTTCGGTGTTGATAGGGTAATGCGTACACATTTCTTCTAACGATGGATCCTGGAAAAGCACAAATGGCGGTAATCCTTTTTGTTTGGCCAGTTTTTTACGCAAATCTTTAAGCATTTGCAGCAACTGGGTATCCAATGCGCCACCACCTTGTTTAGGGCCGTCTTCATCATCCGCATCATCCGTTGCCTCAATAGGGCTATTTAGGGTGAAGCGTATGCTGTATGGGTTATCTAAAAACGCTACGCCTGTGCGGGTTAAGCGCAGCAAACCGTATTGGTCAATATCCTTCGACAGGAAATTATTCAGCAATGCCTGCCTTAGCAAGGAGTTCCAAAGATTTTCACCATCTTCCTTACCGGCACCAAAAGCATCCAACAAATGGTGCTCGTAATTGTGTATAGCGGCATTATCCTGCCCCATCAAAACGCTGATGATGTGATGATCGTCAAACTTCTCGCCTATTTGTTTTATCAGGCTGAGCGCCATGTGTAGCTGTGCCTCGCCGTCAAAATGCTCTTTGTGGCTGCAGCAGTTATCGCACATGTTGTTACAACCGGCTTCATTAAAGTTTTCGCCAAAATAATGCAGCAACTGCTTACGGCGGCAAACCGCCGATTCGGCATAGTCAATAACTTCTTTTAATATCTGGGTGCCAATTTCGCGTTCCGCAACCGGCTTATCCTTCATAAACTTTTGCAGCTTATCAATATCCTTTTGCGAATAAAAGGCTACGCAAACACCCTCACCACCATCACGACCGGCGCGGCCTGTTTCCTGGTAATAACCTTCCATGCTTTTGGGCACATCGTGGTGTATTACATAGCGCACATCGGGTTTATCTATACCCATACCAAAGGCTATGGTGGCAACAATTACATCCACATCCTCCATCAAAAACTTATCCTGCGTATCGGCACGTACTTTTGGTTCCAGGCCGGCATGGTATGGCAGCGCTTTAACGCCGTTAAGTGCCAGTACCTCGGCAACTTCTTCCACCTTTTTACGGCTAAGGCAATAAATGATGCCCGATTTACCCTGATTTTGCTTTACAAACTTTACTATCTCTTTTATCACATTACGCTTAGCACGTACTTCGTAAAAAAGGTTCGAGCGGTTAAATGACGATTTAAAGATAGTAGCATTGTTCATTTGCAGGTTCTTCTGGATATCCTGCTGAACTTTTGGCGTTGCTGTAGCTGTTAAAGCGATGATTGGGATATTATCGCCAATATTGCTTATCACCTGCCTTATTTTGCGGTATTCGGGGCGAAAATCGTGGCCCCATTCTGATATACAATGCGCTTCATCAACCGCTACAAACGATACGTGGTTGAGGCGTAAAAAATCAATATTTTCCTGCTTGGTTAATGATTCGGGGGCTACGTATAATAATTTGGTTACGCCGCTAAGCACATCATCCTTTACACGCGCTATATCTGCTTTGGTTAATGACGAATTTAAGAAATGCGCAATGCTGTCCGATCCTCCAAAAGCCCTTAGCTGGTCCACCTGGTTTTTCATTAACGCAATTAGTGGCGAAATTACTATCGCAGTGCCTTCGCTCATTAGTGCCGGCAATTGGTAACACATGGACTTGCCGCCACCGGTAGGCATTATCACAAATGTATCGTTACCCGCCAGTATGTTAGTTATAATCGCTTCCTGCTCCCCTTTAAAATTATCAAATCCAAAAAAGTTCTGGAGGTTATCAAAAAGCGACTTCTTTGTCTCTATCATTTATTTAATATTCTATTTATGTAAACTCTGAATAAAATTAAAAATAACAATTTTTTCTAATAAACGCTGCGTTTTGATTAAAATTTTATATAAAAATGATTATTCTTTTACAAACAATTTTTCACATTTTTCATTTTAAAATACGGCGAACCGATGTTTCTGTCTATTTAATTTTATTTAATATAGAATTTACAGAATATTGTTCAATTTTGCCACCGCAAATGCAATTAAAATTCTTTAGCACTCATGAATAAAAATTACTATGCCATTATTATGGCAGGGGGCATCGGCAGCCGTTTTTGGCCTATCAGCCGCACCTCATATCCAAAACAATTTATCGATATACTGGGCACCGGGAAAACACTAATTCAAAATACATACGACCGCTTTTTGAAAGTATGCCCCAAAGAAAACATATACATTGTTACTAACGAAAACTACGCAAACCTGGTAAAGCAACAGTTAGAAGGCATTGGCGACGACCAGATACTTACCGAGCCCGTTATGCGCAACACCGCGCCCTGCGTAGCTTATGGCTGCTTTAAAATTGAAAGCCTAAACCCTGATGCCGCTATTGTTGTTGCCCCATCTGACCATTTGATTTTAGATGAGGCGGCGTTTATCAGCACCATTGAAAAATCGTTAAAAACAGCATCTGAAAATAACTGCCTGATAACGCTTGGCATTAAACCGTCAAGGCCAGATACTGGTTACGGGTACATACAGTTTACCGAAAAAAGCCTGAATAAGGAGTTTTTTAAAGTAAAAACCTTTACCGAAAAACCCACCCTCGAAATTGCCAAAACCTTTATACAAAGCGGCGATTTTTTATGGAACGCGGGCATATTTGTTTGGAGCGCCAAAGCTATTGTGAGCGCTTTTGAAAGTTACCTGCCCGATATGAACGAGATTTTTGCTGATGCGCGCGCGGTTTATAACACACCCGATGAACGCAAGCACATCAACAACGCATATCAGCAATGCACCAATATTTCTATTGATTACGGCATCATGGAAAAGGCCGATAACGTGTACGTACTACCGTCGGAATTTGGCTGGAGCGATTTGGGTACCTGGGCATCAATTTACGAGCTTGCCGACAAGGATTACGTTGGCAATGCCGTGATACCCGCCGATAAGGTAATTATGTACGATTCATCGAACTGCATGGTAAACGTGCCCGGCGAAAAGCTGGTGATATTGCAAGGCTTGCATGATTATATTGTAGTTGAATCAAATAACACGCTGCTTATTTGCCCGCGCGACCAGGAACAAAATGTAAAGCAGGTAGTTGCCGATGTGAAACAGAAGTTTGGGACGAAATATATTTAACCCCCTAACCCCCTGAAGGGGAACGATAACGCATAAATAAAATAGCGATGGATTGAACTCATCGCTATTTTTATTTAATTTGGTTGCGTAAACCCAGCCAATGCCCGATTTAAAAGCTATTTATACTAATCTTGCCAAAAACCTGCATTACCTGTATTTGCTTTTTGCTGTGCCTTTGGTTTTGATTGCATTGATAGATATCCCGCCGTTTCAAAACCCGGATGAGCCTAACCATTTTGCCCGTGCAGAGCAGGTATCACGATTGGAATGGGCACCTACATTTGAAAACAATATTGGTTTTAAGGTTGACAAGGGCGTATACCAAACGGCCGATGTTTATGCCCCTATAGCCCATCACATTGGCATTAAAGCCACAGCCGCTGATAAAGACAGCGTAAAAAACATTGGCTGGCGCAAGGGCTTTATATTGCGAAATTTTGCCAATACGGCTATTTATGCGCCTGTGGGGTATGTGATGCCGGCTTTAGGTATCGGCATCGGTAAAATCATTAATTTATCGGTTATCAATACTTTTTATCTGGCGAGGCTGCTTAACGCTTTGCTATCCATAACGCTTTGCTTTTTTGCGTTGCGATTGGCTAAACGCAGTAAAATATTATTGTTTACGGTACTGCTTTTCCCCATGACGGTAGCCTTGTTTGCCTCCGTAAGCCAGGACGCGGTACTCATTAGCTGTGCCTTTTTATTAGTTGGATTGATTGATTTTACCGAAAGCACACTGGGCAAAAACTACACTAAGCGCGAATTGATTTTGATGATTGTGCTTGTCAGCATAATTTGCATTGCCAAACCACCCTACCTGCCCTTTGTGCTGGTTTTCCCGTTCCTGAAACTCGGCAAAAAAGAAAAAATAGTGAGTATCATTTTGCCGGTGATATTGGTTATAGGCTGGTTTTTGCTGGCAGCAGCCAATCTTACAATTAAGATGCCCGAAATGCAGTTAACTGTTAATCCTCAAGTACAGTTAAGCCATGTTTTACATAATCCCTTAAGGTTTGCCGGCCTGTTTTTTAAAATGGATATGGCGCGCATGGTAAACACCTTTTTAATGTTTGTAGGCATACTGGGTTGGCTGGATACACCGATGCCGTTCAGCTATTACAACATGGCTTATTTAATTACCATCATTGTAGTTTGTATTACGCTCAACTTAACGGTTAGGGATAAACTGAAGCTAAGGTTAGGCCTATTTATTACCGCGCTGGTCGCGCTGATGGCTGTATTAACCTCCCAATATATCAACTTCACGGCTGTGGATGCCACCATATTTGGCGGGGTGCAGGGCAGGTATTTGATACCAATATTCCCTTTCCTGGCGCTATCGTTACCACTGTCAAAACACGAGGATGTTGCTACCAATTTTAAAGCGATTGGCTTAATACTGGTGCTGCTGTTTCCCCTATTTACGGTCGTAAATTTGGTGCACATCTTGAATATCAGGTATTGGTAAACAGAATTTAACAGGTTAACTAATATTGTTTCCTTCCATTGGTTTTTATAACAATAACGCCGTATTTACTATTTAGTCCATATATCGCAGCTTTAGGGTTTGTGCCGCTTAAAACAGTAATTGCAATAACTTCATTTGCCTGTACTCGGTTTAGGAAACTAAAATCCACAATTTTATCATTTAATACTATTATCGGAAAAGCAGGCGGATCTGCCGGATTGTTCTTTGAAGATGCCTTTGCAGAATCAATGTTAAAGTGCAGACTCTTCCGAATTGCGTTTTCAACCATTGAACTTAAAGTAACCGGTATATATGCCTTTTCTTTGGCCTTTTCTGCTTCCAAATCAAGATCATAACTTATAGCCCACCCATTGTTTTGAAACGGGAGAAATTTCCAATGTCTGCCCGATTTTATTGCCATTAACGGGCTTACATGTTCGCCATCATATACTTTATTTTTATCTGCATAGATATGATATGCCGCCGTATCGCCTGTTTCAATTGCACTTCTGAATTTTGTGGCAAACGAACTCAGAATTTCGGCACCGCTTGCTTTTATAACTAATTTCCTATTTACTACATTATCAACAGGGCTATCCGAATAATAACAACTGCCACTTTTAGTCCAGATAAGTTCGGCTGTAGCCCCGGTTTCAACAGTATAAAAGCTTACTTGATAAATAGTATCAGTTGCAAAAAATGGCTGTTTATTTTCCTTTTCATAAGCGGCAACAGCCATGCGTTGCCGCTTTATGGAAGTATCAATTAAAGCTTCGCGCTTTTTGGTTAAATGGTTAATACTTGCCAGGTAAGTTTTATAATCCTTAAAAAAGTCTTGTGCTGTGGCTATGCTATTCAACCCTACACAAAAGGCGAGTATAAGTAATAAGCGTTTAGGCAGTGCTATCATGCCTAAAATTAAACAATCATCCTAAAAAAGCAAATCTTTATTTGGCTGAAAGCATCCCACGCTGCCTAATCGCTTCATACAAAATAACCCCGGTTGATACCGATACATTAAGGGATTCAATCTCGCCAAACATGGGAATTTTGGCCAGGTGGTCGGCAATGCGGATAATTTCGTTGCGGATACCGTCTTCTTCCGAACCCATAATAATGGCGGTTGGCGCGGTGTAATCAGGACTGTAAATATCTTCTTTGGTTTTTTCGGTACAACAAACCAGTTGCAGGCCGCTTTCCTGTAAAAACCTAACGGTTTGCATAAAGTTATCATGGCGGCAAACGGGAATGTTATACAATGCCCCTGCCGAGGTCTTTATCGCATCCGGGTTTATTTGTGCCGAGCCTTTGGCGGGGATAACAATGGCATGCACCCCTGCACACTCGGCTGTACGCGCAATGGCACCCATGTTGCGCACATCGGTAATGCTATCCAGCACCAATATCAAAGGTATTTCGCCTTTTTCAAATACCTGGGGTATGATATCTTCTATCTTCTGGTAGGTGATGGGCGATATAAAAGCCACAACGCCCTGGTGGTTTTTCATGGTAAGGCGGTTCAGCTTTTCAACGGGTACTTGCTGGGCGGTAATTTGGTATTCGTCTGTCAGTTCCCGCAACTCGGTTAATAATCCGCCGCCAATGCCACGCTGAATATATAAAGCCTCAATTTCCTTACCCGAACGTATGGCCTCAACAACCGCCCTGATGCCAAAAACCATCTGGTTACTTTCGCGGCTTTCTCTATTATTATAAGACATTATTAATTTTTAAATGTGGCGACAAAAATAGACATACTAATTTACTTATCAGGCACCATAAATTAATGCGTTAAACAAATAATCATTTCGTTATAAATATTCAAGAACTACTTATTAACATTTTATAACAAATTGTTTTACAAATAATTACAGAGGTAAAAATAATTATTAACAATTTCATGTTAACTATATAATGTCAAATTGCAATAATTTCAGGCATTAATGAATTGAAATAAAAAGATACTACTTATTGATACGCTGACGGTAATTTTAGTATATTTTTGTTGTCCCATGATTTTTGAGAACGAAAACCCGAATAAACAGAACACCAACGAGCGCCGTGGCCGGTCGACTTACCCTACCCCAAACAGTGGTTTAGGCAAGCTTCCGCCGCAGGCAATTGACCTGGAAGAAGCCGTTTTAGGCGCGCTGATGCTGGAAAAAGATGCCTTATCATCTGTTATCGACATACTTAACCCACAGGTTTTTTATGTTGATAAGCACCAGCGTATTTTCCATGCCATACATACCCTGTTCGAGAAATCATCGCCGGTTGATATTTTAACCGTTACCGCCCAGTTGCGCCAGCAAGGCGAACTGGAAATGATTGGCGGCGCTTATTATATCACCGAGCTTACTAACCGTGTTGCTTCGGCAGCCAATATCGAGTTTCACTCGCGTATCATCATCCAAAAATTCATACAGCGCGAGCTTATACGCATATCGACCGAAGTTATCCAGAGCGCATATGAAGATACTACCGATGTGTTGGATTTATTAGACCGGGCCGAGAAAAACCTGTTCGAAATAGCCCAAAACAACCTGCGCCGCGACAGCCGTAAGATGGACGATTTGCTGCACGAAACCTTAAAGGAAATTGAAGCGCTAAAAGATAAAAAAGACGGCCTTACAGGTGTAGCCTCCGGCTTTACTGATTTGGACCGCATGACCTCTGGCTGGCAAAAATCCGATTTGGTAATTATAGCTGCCCGCCCTGCAATGGGTAAAACTGCCTTCGTACTAAGCTGCGCACGCAATGCCGCGGTTGATTTTGACAAGCCGGTGGTAGTGTTTTCGCTCGAAATGTCGTCGGTACAGTTGGTTAACCGTTTAATATCCGGCGAAACCGAAATTGAGCAGGAAAAAATACGTAAAGGCACGCTGGAAGAATGGGAATGGCAGCAAATACACTCCAAAATTGGCAGGCTTGAACAAGCGCCGCTAATTATTGATGATACCCCGGCATTAAATATATTTGAGTTTAGGGCCAAATGCCGCCGTTTAAAATCGCAGCATGATATCCAATTAATCATTATCGATTACCTGCAGCTGATGCAAGGCAAAGCCGATGGCAAGGGCGGCGGTAACCGTGAGCAGGAAATAGGCAGTATATCAAGGGCTTTAAAATCGGTAGCAAAAGAATTGAATGTGCCGGTTATCGCACTATCGCAACTAAGTCGTGCGGTGGAGAACAGGCCGGGTGGTTCAAAAAGGCCGATGTTATCGGATTTACGTGAATCGGGCTCTATTGAGCAGGATGCTGATATGGTGCTGTTCCTTTACCGCCCCGAATATTATGGCTTAACCGAGGACGAAAACGGCAACAATACGCAGGGTGTTGGCGAAATCATCATCGCCAAGCACCGTAATGGTGAAACCGGTACTGTACGCCTGAAATTTGTAGGCAAGTTTGTGAAATTTACCGACCTGGATGGCGGTATGGACGGCTTCCCGGCACCGGGCAACGCCTTCAGCAACCTAAACCCATCGCAGGATTTTGACACCAAGCCAAGCAACTTTATCATCAGGCCATCAAGAATGGATGATATGGAGGATGAGCAACCGTTTTAACCCCCTAACCCCCTGAAGGGGGAACTTTTGAATGGCATATTTGAAAAACATAATGGGTTGATGCACATTTCCTCCCCCTTGAGGGGGTCGGGGGGGTTTAGAAAATCAATCCCAACACTATCCCTATTATAATTACAAACGGTGTTTTTATTTTGGTGAAGTAGAGCAGTATAAACGTTCCTGCCATTAATAAGTAAGCCAGCCAGTCGGTGCCGAAGGGCCGGGCTAACAGAATAAAGGCTGTCGCCATAAAGCCAACCGCTACGGCGTTTATACCACTTAGCGAGTTTTTTATCCGGGTTATTTTTTTCAAATCCTCCCAAAACGGCACAATAAACAGTATCAAAATTAATCCCGGCAGGTTTAAGCCGATAACCGCTACTACGCTGCCCATAATTTGGCCGCCCAGTCCGTAGCCTTTATTGCCCATAGTTATGCTGCCTAAAAAGGATGAAAAAGCGAATGTAGGGCCCGGTAAAACTTGCTGCAAGGCATAGCCCGAAAGAAATTCGGAACCGCTTAAATAATGTTTCAGGCCCACAAACTCCGTGTACATCAAAGGCACCAAAACCTGCCCTCCGCCAAAAATCAGTATCCCGTTGCGGTAAAAATTCTCAAACAAACGTATGGGCAAACTTAAAGGCGATGTGTGCTTTACTATCGCACCTAATACCGCGAAAAACAGCAATATGCCAATAAAATAAGCCACCTTATTAGGGTTTACATTAGCAAATAATTTGGTACGCAGTTCATTTTCAGCGGCATGTGTTTCCAGGGCGGATGATATAATGCCGCCCAGCAATATTAACAGCGGGAAAGCATAGGGGTTTTGCAATAACAGCGTTACAACTAATGAGCCTATGGCCAGCATAACACTTACCTTGGTTTTTATAAACTTATTGGCAAAAACATAGGTGGCATAAGCGACAATTCCCACTGCTATGGGTTGTACAAATTTTAAAATATCGGTAAACCTGGCCTGCCCGGCAAATAGCTTATAGCTGATGGCCGCCGCACACATGATGGCCGCCGATGGCAAAATCCATATTAAAAAAGTAATCAAAGCCAACCGCAGCCCCCCTACCTTCCAGGCTACCCCTACCAGTGTTTGGGTTGATGAAGGGCCGGGCAACAGTTGTGTAAGGGCGTTCAGCTCCATCAATTCCTCTTCGGTAATATAATGGCGCTTTTCAACAAATTCGCGCAGCAAAATGGCTATATGCCCCTGCGGGCCGCCAAAGGCAGTAAAGGTGTATATGGTAGTATCGCGTATAAATAAAAGTTCCCGCCTTCTCAATGCTGAAATTGAATATTGATCCGGCATAAAAGTAGCGTTTTAGCGGATAATTTTGATGAAGGTTTATTGAAGGCGAACTATGTTTCAATACACGGGCTAATGCAGCCGTAGCATTATATCGTTTTACCGTAATCAAAACAGCCTTGAGGATATAATGCTAATGGGTATATCAACCTAATGCTTTTATACTTTTGTACAGTCAACTTTTAATAAACCATTTAATGAGTTTTATAATGATAAGTAACAAAGCACCATTGCTCTCTCCCGCGCAAGCTACATTCTATAATGAAAATGGCTACTTGCTGCCAAATACCCCTTTATTCAGCAACGAAAAATTTGAAAGGCTGTTTAATATTTTTGAAGAACATTTAGCCAACCGCGGCGATTTGCGCCCCGATGAAATGAATGCGCCCCACCTGAAAGATGACCGCCTGTTTGAATTTTTATTAGCCGAAGAAGTAATAGATGTTGTAGAAGCGTTGATAGGCCCCAACATTGGTTTATGGAGCAGCGGCTTTATATGCAAGGAACCGCAGACAGGCAAAAGGACCCCATGGCATGAAGACAGCGCTTATTGGGACGGCCGGTTTAACAGTTTTGATGGCATAGTTACCATTTGGCTGGCCATTGATGAAGCTACAAAAGAAAACGGTTGCATGGGCGTAGTACCCGGCACACACCAAAACGGTTTTTCGGAATACGAGGATATGGGTACCGACCACAAAATATTTAATTTCGAGATAAAAGGCGATACGATAAATGAGGATGATGTAGTGTGGTTTGAACTAAAAAAAGGGACTTAT
>Ga0302300_1002062_pt1 | contig 10769 bp, 10 predicted proteins | sample III_Palsa_E1_1_FD_198756 | JGI IMG/M metagenome (GOLD analysis project Ga0302300, IMG submission 198756) | Peat permafrost microbial communities from Stordalen Mire near Abisko, Sweden - III_Palsa_E1_1 | ecosystem: Environmental > Terrestrial > Soil > Palsa > Peat permafrost | place: Sweden... | reverse complement strand
TAAACATAAACATAAACATAAACATAAACATAAACATAAACATAAACATAAACATAAACATAAACATAAACATAAACATAAACATAAACATAAACATAAACATAAACATAAACATAAACATAAACATTAACACACAAATACGGTACCAACCAATGAACATCATTACGATCACCACAGCCATTTATTTTTGTACAATACAAACAAGTTAAACAACAACTGTTAGTTGTCACAAACACATAGTATCATAATATATAAAAATTAGTAGAACTATATTATTTTTAATAGAAGAAAGGACATAATAGAAGAAAGAAGATAATAGGAGGATGGATGGGATACTTATCTGTTATTAGGCATACACACAGTCAAAAACTATGTCTCAATCATATTGATATCACTTTACAATCCATCAACAGGTATCATATTTACTAGTATGAGTTAATGTTATCATTGATACTCTCTATCTTGCAATGTAAAAACTCGGAAGTTGTAATTGTAACTACAATAAATAATAATAATATTGTTACTTTGAGTAACAATTAAGAAATTAAACAATTTTAGTATTTACGATTCAATGTGTAAAATTTATCTTGATCATAACCGGCAACTAGTAATACTCCAGATTCGACACCTGTAACAGAAAACACCGACTCAACATTATCTGGATAATCATCAATAACATGTGACTCTAACATTGTTAATGTAACGTTTTTATTTTCACCCTCACTTTTATTTTTACCTTTATCATTAATAGTTTGATAAATAGTAATCTTATTACCAGATACACCAAATATAACACCATTATTAACAACAAAGGGTGTATTCCAATATTCTACTTCATAAAGTTCCTCAAGTTTATCATTGCATATAGATACGTATGTTTCACCCCTTGTATGATAATTATAATCTTGTTGGTATTTATAAACTAAATATATTTCATTACGATAAACATCTATACCTGCATCAATTATTGATATTACTGGTGACGGGAATATTGTGTTTATAAATACAACTTTTCTTTGTTTTAAGTCAAAACAACAGATTCTCTTTTCTGTAATCACGTACAAGTAATCATGTTTGTTAACGAACACATTTATAATTTCTTTTATATCCAAGTCAAATGGTAAATTAAGTGGTGTTGTGTATGCATTAAAATCAAACCATTCTTGTAACTCACGCATACTCTCATAATAATAGGAATTGTATCTATATAGTTTAAGTCCAGATTTAGATTGGATAAAAAAGTAGATGTAATCTTGCGTGGCCACATCTAAACTTGTAATACCAACACCCATTTTCTCAATATTATATTGTGTATAGTATACAATTTGGTTCTTATCAACGTTGAAATAACAATTGTAAATATTGCCAGTAATCAAGTCGGATATGTAAAAATTGTAATTTGTAGTAATAATTCTATCAGCCTCTATTTTTCTGTCATTACCGAGCGGTAATGACGACGAAGATGCCAAATTATATAATTTTGCCGTCACTCTCTCCCTCCTACCTTGATATTTTGGGTGCAGATATTTATCTCCGTACATCCCAAATATTTACTTTTTTATTAAGGTTAAAATTTATATTCAATATTAATAAATATCAAGATATCAATTACTATACATATATACCTTTACCTTCCTCTTCCTCTCCTTCCTCATCCTCATAATATCCTCTTTTCCCAAACAGGTATTTATGTAAATGTGTTGTTAATACTCTTTTGAAAAGTATTTATGTAGTTAAAAATATTTACTTTTGAATGAGGGAGAGAGGATATTGTGAGGAGAAGGAAGGAGAGGGAGGGAGAGAGGATATTGTGAGGAGAAGGGAGAGAGGAGGGGTGGTAGTAGCCATACTATCCAATCACATTAACACTTACGGACAACGTCATAATGTTTTACACTATAAACACAAAACTAAAATTACACTAAAAATAACTATAACATGGTAAGTTACATACAATTACTACTTTGGTGATAAAAATTATGACATTGTAAAATTATAATATCGAACCATATCGAAGTACACAGACATGTTAAAATGTAATTCAAACAAATATTACATTTGTTGAAACTTAAAAACTTAACATACATGTTGATTATACACAATAACATTATAATGTTGTAACCACATAAATTACAATTTATACATCAGATAGATAAATTTAATGTAATAATCATCACGTATTTAGAACTAGATAATGTTGTTCACCGTAATCAGAATTAAACAGTAGTAATAATACATTATACTCTATTATCGGTAACACTATTCTATTTAAGTATACCAATATATCAAAACATTGAGTCCTTAAATTATATGCATATAATCTACTTTATACTAATAGGTGCCAACATAACAATTATGTTACTATAACATAATATTTACTATTGTAATGGATATTACTACAACCTTTATACTTTCAATCAACGTGGTAATGTTAATACAACATAAACATATACTCTATCCCATAAGATATATTCTCAACCAATATTAATCTATCTCTTAATAGTTAATAAAGCTTAATATCTGTAACAAACATAGGTTGTGCAAATACATCAATATAGCTGTACACTAACATATTACGTGTTAACATATGTTATGTTGTTGAATTTATAATATATACTGTACATGTTATGTTGTTGAATTTATAATATACACTGTGTATATTATTTGTTATTTGTTATTTAATGTTGGTAGTTATTGTCAAATATGTTTAAAATATTAAACATACTCTGTCATGATAATATCTTTGTTATAATTATCAATGAGTAGTTGAAATGTGTCAGATACAATCCGAATGGACAGTAGACGAGCATTTGTAGGTGATGTATATTGTTTAACAATTATGTTTCCAGTTGTACCCGCAAATGTCATGAAACTATGTGTAGTAGTTGTTATACCAGATCCATAAATTCGAACTGGTGGTTTGTCATCATATGATGTTGTATCTTCCGGGTCATAATATAATGGTAGTACATTGACATCACCACCATTACCCTTACGTGTTTTGTGTGAATTGTTAAACTCGTGTTTCGTAGGTGTAAACTGTGTATCTATCATGGTAGTACTCAACAGACTATTTATTATAAAATCGTATGATGGTGAAGTTATATTTATTATATGTGATTTACCCATCTGTTCATATTGAGTGACAAGTATTTCAATCTTATCATTACCATCTTGAATGTAATAATTACTATCACCATAAAATCCGGATTGTACCATCACATCATTAATAAAGTACACATATGCCGCTCTATATGTACCATCATTATCATCATTATCATTAACATTAACATTAACATTATCATTATCATTATCATTATCATTATCATTAACACCATCATTATCATTATCATTAACACCATTATGATCTTGATTAGTGTTTTGAATAGCATACTCATTGGTGTTTTGATTAGTATCTTGATCATGATATTGGTCAGTATCATACCGAGAGGAGTAATTTGTATAACGTAATGTTATGGCACCAGTTATTTTGCCATGTTCGTCAATAGGTATATTTTTAGCGTTAACGAATCTATATACATCATCCTGTTGTTCATTATCATGATCGTGAAGTAAGGCTGTGAGACCAATCACTGTTAAGTACAAAGTTGCCATATGGTTGGTATCACCATGAATGTGGTTATTTCTTGTATAGTAAGTAAAGTTGTAGTTAAATATTACAGTGTCATAGTCGGTATCAATACTGTGAGGCTCATACAATTGGTACTTATCAATGATAACTTTGGCTATAGTCTTGACCACGAGTGGTAAATTAGCAAACGATACATGTTGATCACTACTGTATTTTTTGGTAAAAGATTTGTTGTATTCATCGAATATTAAATGTCGAATACTGTACAAGTATCTATTTGTTAACAACAAATTGTTTATATCAGACCACGACAAATTTTTGGTTATCTCACCTACCATTTCGGGAGCCAACCTATCCATTTACTTTACAACAAATAAGCATAAATAAAAAAATATTAAAGCTAATTAGTTTTATGTTTTAGAATAAACATTATATTATATAATATAATGTTAATTGTTATATACACAAAATTGCAACCTCCAGTATATTTGTATTAAAATATTTCAATACATTAAACATTTATGAATAAAATAAACTACAATGTACAGTATACGTTACAATTTTATTTATATACAACATAACCACATGTTGTATGTCATATGAAAGAAAGTATCGTCACTGTCAATATGTTTGTATGTGTGTGTGTGAACACACATGTGCAAGTTTGTAGTTAAAATATGTCTAGTATTATGTATATGGTCACAATTTTACCTTGTGAGTAGATGAAACAAAAAAATATGTGTGTTGTATTTGCTCTGATGTATATTATAACATTGTTTGGTATCCGGATTAACCAATAAATTTTTTTATCCACTATATAATATACCTAAATAACATATACATTTCCAAGATGTATAAATATAAAATTTTATGTACATATATTTTTTTCCATTAAAATGAGTGGCGACCCAAAATTCTACGGATCTGTAATATACAATGACGATGGACACCACGACGAAGAATATCTTTTGTTTATTCAGCAAGATAATGTTGGTTTATACAAAAAGGTAAAACATAACACATATAATGTTGTATGTGATAGACCAACATGTTTTACTTTTATTGACTGCAATGCCAAAATCGAAGTTAAGGTTAGGGATAACTGTTATAAGTGTAGGGCTATTTCACAACCTAATTGCTGCAACACTAATAACAAATGTTGTGAGACACCTAACCGCATATTTCCCTGCATTTGTCCACCTGGACCACCTGGACCACCTGGACCACCAGGAACATCTGGTTCACCAGGTGATACTGGGCCAGCAGGAGAGTCAATAGTTGGGCCTCCTGGACCACCAGGTGATACTGGTCCAGCAGGAGAGTCAATAGTTGGGCCACCAGGAGATACTGGTCCAGAGGGACCGACTGGCCCACCAGGACCATCAGAAGGTCCGCCGGGACCACCAGGAGATACTGGGCCAGCAGGAGAGTCAATAGTTGGGCCGACTGGAGAACAAGGACCACCAGGTGATACTGGGCCGGAGGGACCCAGCGGTGCTGCTGGAGGAAGTGGATTAATACCATTTTCCACTGGCATAATATTATCTGGGGCTGCAGTGTTGTTTGCAGCTCCTATTTTGATGGGATTTGGTAGTAATACAGTTGAAACCATCGATGGAACTGGAGAATCTACTATGCCACCTCAAGCTGGTGGTTTTGCTTTTCCAATTCCCTTTAATGGAACATTACAAAATTTACAAATTAGTGCAGACTTATTAGTTGCTGCTGTTACTAGTATCAATGTTACACCACTTACATATAACTTTACTGTTTTTGTGGCTCCATCTGCTCCTAACTTTGGTATAGCCCATCTTGCTTCACCTTATGTTACTACACCTTTCACATCTTCTGTGACTTTTGGTGGTCCAGATAACATTTTAGTTGCTGGTACTTTCTATGCTGCAACTAATATAGCTTTGGGACCTCTAACTGTATCAGTCGGTGACAGAGTTGGTATTCGTATTCAGACAAGTCTAGCCTCTAATCCTTCTGCTGCTGATATTACACAACTATCATTCAGCGCTACTTTATCCTATACTTCTTCTTAACCACATCCACCCCCCCCATATACTCCAAAACTTAATGTGTTAGTAATTATAACTCCAAATACATTCAGTCTCGATACATATATGTACATTACATTCTTGGAATGTAATATTTACTGGTCAAAAAATATAATTTAACACATTTATCTTATCTATAACAATTATATTTGTAAATATGTTATAAATATTTATAATAGTAAAATTACTATCCAAATGTATATTATAATAGTTGAGTGTGAATATAATTGTTAACATTTTAATTATACAATATTAATTATGTGTGGATGAATATATATGTCTTATTTTAAAACATCAAAATGATATGATATTATAAATATTAGTGAATCATACTCACTACTTTGGACCAGTTTATAGTATGAGTTACTAGAAAGAACATATTAAGGTAATAAGACAAATAACATTTGTCTTGTGACAGTGTTGAACCGAACTATCGTTTTTAGATGCCGTTGATGTGTTTTATTTGTATAATTGAATATATAAATAAAACATATTATTGTATGCCATAAAACAAAAGATACATTAATATGTATAAGTATAGAGATCTAAACCCAAAGTATGAAAATAAATTGGCACAGTACAAGTTAGAGTCTATCCCAGCAACTGTGTATCGTGATAAAGACGGGCAAAAGATGGTGATCGATAGGATAGTAACTTATGACCATGCGTTTTACATATCTGATTTGATCACCGGCAGTATCTATCACTGTTACCTCAGTGCGGGCAAAAGACATCTCACGTATACCATGTCACAAGACATTGAGAAATCTGGAGTTGATATTACAAGTCTAGATTTTGTAACAAAGAATCATATCTATCTGTTCAATCAAACACGATCTGGACTGAAGCTACAAAGGTACAATAAATATAGTAGTATTGTAACAAGTAGTCTTAACTTTAATGATACACGCATAACTCAACTACATATAACAAACATTATAAATGCTTTCGTTAACAGCAATGATCATCTATACATTGTAACTAACGATAAGGTTTACTGTTATGACCTAAAGACCGATCAGGTTATACATGGATTATTGTTACACACAATAGTCGACGCTGGTATCGACTTTCTTTGTAATGAAATACATGTTGTTCATCATCGTGGACAAGGATCAACATTTGTAACCATTTACGATGACAAGTTACAAAAACTTCGTGACATTGAATATTGTGGTACAGCTTTTGTTGTTAACAATAATATTGTGTATGGCGTATCTGGTAACAAAATTACTGTCTATCATATCCATGATACTGACTATAAACTAAAAGTACTTGAGTCCCACATCATGGAAGACTATCCACCTGATATCGAATGTGTATTTGCCGTTACATCGTCTACATATGGACTTCGTGATTCAAAATTCGACTTAGAACAATTATTAGTTGCTGGTTATGATCAGGATAATTTTTACTTACTACACAACAAGTATTTTCGATAGTCTAGCATAACCATTACAATACACATCTCTTGTGTTATTCTCGCTTTACCTTTGTGTTCCTTCCTTCTTCTTTCTATCCTTGTCTATAGTATGGACAACATACTTACTTGTGTTACCTCAGGTAACATCACACAGTCCCCGTTGTTTGATTATATTAATAATAATAATTAATACCGTATAGATACGTAATAATTGCTCATTGTTTATTGTATATGAGTATACTATTTTTTGGTTGACAATAACAATATCTACAATTACAATTACAATTACATATGTTGAGGTGGGAGATATGCACATTACAATACTTAATTCAACATTAGATGTATACTTGTTTGTTATAATTTCTAACCCAGTTAGAAATACATACGATATGTTTCAACACATACAATTATCTTAGTGTTATTTTAACAACACTACATTGACTAAACAACAATGATATATAAAGTATGTTATTATTTAGATGTTATTAAATCTTTGTTATGTTTATTTTACCTTGTGACAAGGTAAACATTTATTTGAATGATTGAACTAATGAGTGAATGGTTGATTGAATATACTGTTGTTTTGATACGAACTATTTTTAAAATATTACAGACCAACTACTTGTTATATTAAGGTAATTACATGGCAATACGTGTAGGCAAAGTCCACAAATATCATGAATGTTGTACATTTAATTACTTGTTATGTACCATTGTATCTACATGAACATTGTGGACTTTGCCTACACGTATTGCCATGTAATAATAACCAAGTTGCTTAGTTACATTCACAGATTGTAACTACTTTCATGTATGTATTTGTCATTCAAGTGGATGTATGAGTGTTTATTCAAGTAAATGGTTTATCAAATGAGTAAATGAGTGAATGAGTGGATGGATGTTAATTCGCTCTATGACTGGTGGTGTGGAAGCTATTGCTGAAATAGCTAGGCACGCTGATGATAAATATAGATGCTGTTACCATGGTGGCATTGTAAACGATACACTGGTACCAAAATAGTGCATAGAATTGCCAGTAGGGCCAAAGACACAACATAATAACTGACATGACCTGTAGGCCAATACACAGTTTACTGATCATGACAGCATAACCGATGTTCTTCTTCATCCCCAGTTCACCTGCAGTTACATTGGTAGCGTTGTACAAAATTCTATTACCAGCGAATATGACGACTGAACATAGGGCTATAGTAGTAACACATGACATGAACATGCGAATGAAATAAATGTAATTAATATAACTGTAATAATGTGTTTCGTAAATACTTACCGGACCCAAGATGTAAAATAGTACAGTATTAACATACGTGATATATTCAATCACATCAAGTACATTGTTAAGTGAGGTTTTAACTTTACCAACATTATTGTTGTAGAACATGTTTTGGAAATTATCCGATCCGTCAATGTTACGAAAGATCTTTTCGAACCACATTCTAACGTAAAATAGTAGATTGGAGTAAACCACTTGTTGACCTACAGCATAGAACACATAACGTACATAACTCCGAGTATGGGTCACAATAAACATAACCGAGATAAACTCTGCCACCGCACAGCACAACATTGATGCATACACTTTCATGGTTAACATACTAACCTTCCTCTTAGTTAGAAATAGATATACCAACCAAATGCTCATTAGTAACCAACTACACGCTGTAACCACATATACATTATGTGTTAATTTGTCGCTGAATAGGCGACTATTAATCGTGTTAAAGTCAAAGGTCATAGTAATTTCGATGCCCACATCCATTATACCATCAGACATATTTTATCATTTTTATCTTAGCACCTCCCCCCCCCTCACCATCCAATTTCTTTATTTATTCTTTCTTCCTCCCGTCTACACTGTCGTTCTTATCTCTTGTTCTTATTTCTTGTTCTTACTTGTATACACTAGTGTAATTACATAATATCCGTGTAGGCACAAGGACCCACGACCATCATGTAATTACTTGTGTACACTTCACTGATGAAACTTGTTATTAACATTAGTTATTACATGATGGCCGTGGGACTTTGCCTACACAGATATTATGTAATTGCCTGTATTGATGAACGGATACATGTACATTTGACAGTGTCACTTGCAATTAACAAACATTGTTAATATCCAACACAGTTAATGTTATTGTTATAAATATTGTTTGGAACAATATTAGTTTAAAGTCTGTTATAAGCATACTGTGTATAAGTTGCATGTGTATAAGTTGCATGTGTATAAGTTGCATGTGTATAAGTTGCATGTGTATAAGTTGCGTATGTATAAGTTGCATGTGTATAAGTTGCGTATGTATACGTTGCGTATGTATAAGATTATCTATTTGCTTGTTTAACAAGCAAAATTGTTTCTATATGTATATATGTGTATAAGTTGCATGTGTATAAGTTGCATGTGTATTTGCTTGTTAAACAAGCAAAATTGTTTCTATATGTATATATGTGTATGCGTTAGGGTAACGTGTGTGTATGTATGTCAGGTTAATGACAGGGGGCACTGCTACCATAATCACAACAACCGTTGGCATAGCAGTACTCATCAAACTCGATTACACCATCACCGTTGTAATCATCACCGGCGCTGAAAAGATCAGGGTCCTCGTTGACCTCAATCACACCATCTCCATTGTAATCGAGACCTTCAAAATTAGAAGCAACATTCTTGCAGCCTGGGGGACACTTCCTAACAGCGTTAACGCTAACAAACATCATGAGGAGAGAGAAGAGAAGAGCGACCTTAAGGAACTTCATAGTGGTTTTTTATTTTTGCCATTTTAAATCCAATAATAATCAGTTTTGTAATGTCAAATGTCCCAACACCATGATCATATCCCAAAATCATATTTATAATTTACCGTATTACACGTATGTATATATATATATATACATAACAGTTTATCAATACTCTGGTTAACATTGTTGTACATGTACAACATTATTGGACAATTATTTATTGAGACATCCCGCCATAATAATGTTGCGATTATTCATGTAAATTGATTTTATATATTCAAATAAAATTACACCTTAAATTAGTATATATCAAACAATAAGCATGATTATAACCAACACTAATTTACGGTATCGTCGTTGCTTAATTTTAAGCCAAATGGTAATCATAACATTTATAGTTATGATATTATGTAGTATAGCAATGAACGACTCACGATCACTAGACTATACCAATGTCACTGATTACATAGATATTAATTATAATAAGTATAATATTAGTCACAATGATAATGGTAATAGTCATAACACTATTAACTATGACAGTGAGAAGTATATTGGTGATGTGTTGATACCAGGATTTATAATTGTTGGGGCGCAAAAGTGTGGTACAACATCGTTATTTAAATATTTAATGCAGCATCCCCAAATTGCTGAAATTAAGGGTAATGATAATAGTAGTCATAGTGACTTGGAAACGAAAGAGCTTAGATATTTTAATGGTAATGTGACACAAGACACCTTTACAACATATCTCAAACACTTTGTGACCAAACAGGATGTGAGTAATCTAGTGGCTAATAACACAAAAATCAGACCTGTGCTCACCGGTGAGGCATCACCAGGTTATATGTTCTCACCTGAAGTGGCAAGTAAAATTAAACACTGGTTACCACATGTAAAAATTATTATGCTCCTCAGATCGCCTGCTGAT
>Ga0302300_1002061_pt1 | contig 10778 bp, 6 predicted proteins | sample III_Palsa_E1_1_FD_198756 | JGI IMG/M metagenome (GOLD analysis project Ga0302300, IMG submission 198756) | Peat permafrost microbial communities from Stordalen Mire near Abisko, Sweden - III_Palsa_E1_1 | ecosystem: Environmental > Terrestrial > Soil > Palsa > Peat permafrost | place: Sweden... | reverse complement strand
ACAGACAATAGATAACTATACAGTACGTATAGTTATCTATTGATATATTACCAAATACAGGTAAATTTGTTTGGTTCGTAAAATTTTGTATAAAAAATACATCATGTCAAAAAATCCTGCAAAAATTATATATTAATGATCTTAACTCTGTACGATATGTTATTGTAACATATAAATTTGTATTTCAATAACATAATATGTATATTGTAATAATACATCACTAAAACAAATATTGGTACATACACAATATTTTGTTACTTATTATAGTTTTACCTCATAGCTGAAATTACATCATGGTATGTATATATATAAACAATATAAACAATATAAATTTATCACCAAAAGTACATAATGATTATGTACTTTGCTCAACTATAACGTCTAACATATATTATTTTAATACTCATAAGTAACTACTTATATGGTTACACAATATTCTTGGTAAGTTGCCTAGCGCTGCGCTTGTCGCTTGTCACTGTGTTTAGCACAGCTTACCTTCGGTTTATCGCTTGTCACGGACAATATGTAATTACTTACTTCATGTCAACATATGAGTCTGGATTATAAAAGTATAATTACATAAAATTTGTGTAAGCCAAAGGTATACTGACAGTTTAACTATGAGAGCAATGGCTGCGCTAGACAAAACCATTCACAAAGATCTTGTAATCACATGAATACTATTAATAATAAAATTATAGTATAGTTACTATTTTAATATTCAACACTATGTTGAACATATACATATTTTTCTTTTTACCAGATGGTATTAACACACACACCCTAATAATTTATTATCAGAACTACAATTGGATTTTAAGTGATTTATTTTTTTACATTTTGTATGGTTGTATGCGTATGTGTGGGGAGGGAGTGAGGGGGGGAGAATACGCAGAATATAGTTTAATCTTGGAATCATTACATGTCAAACATATTTGTCAAAAATCTTAAACGATTCAAATATTATAAAATTGTCTTTCCTGACAATCTCATGTTTCCAAATTTACGGCAATTTTATAACATTTGAATCGTTCAAGATTTTTTTTGACACCAATATTTGGCACTTATATTATGTTTATGGTATGTCTATAACATATATCAGACATATGAATACATTTATATACACACTGTAAATGATATATAAAATAATAATTATGTTACAAACTGTTAGTAATATCATATTCATTAATAATGTAATTGCCTCTTGTGAACTCTGGGTTCACAAATACCCTGTTTCCATATATACATAATTGTTAATTTTATGTTAGTAGATAAAATTGCTCAATGATAAAATAAGTAGTAAGTAATAAATAGTAAGTGTATATGTATATGTGAACCTATATGTGTATGGTGTAGATCAAAGTATACATATAGGTTCATATGTATATTTTTTTATTTATTATAGTTTCCATACAAACACAGCTTGTATAAGTAAAAAAAATAATACTTGCATATCTGATACATAACAAAAATATAAAAAATAGTAATTAGAATAATTACCATATATGTATTTTTAGTATGTCATGAACAATATTATGTAACAACTACTGTTACATAATATTCGTGGTAAGTTGCCTACACGAAATATTATGTAATTACACTAAAAATGCAAAGTAAATACCAGCAGATAAATACTTATTATTTTAATATTATTTGTATAATGTAGTTACAATATATTAACATAATAGAACGCTAATTATTTTATATTTTGATATAATAATGGTTAAAAGGTTAAATATGTATTACTTTCTTATATTATATGGTATGTAATACCTATTTTATATCTGCTGTAAAATGTTCACATCTGTGTGCACAAATCCATGTATTGAATTTTTGTTTATAGTAGCGACGAAAGGGGATCGCAGCTCACAGATTGGTATTTATTTACTTTTACATTTTGTAGTCTGGAACAGTATATATATCCTATTAAAATTATTATTATTATTATTAATAATTAAATTATCAATCAAAACAGTAATTATATTTAATATATTTAATATATGTTATACCACATCTATTTATTTTATTTTATTTTACTGTTCTAAAACCACAATAAAAACCACAAGGATCAGAAGGAGATTACACATCAAAGTTTTTACATCTTTCAAAGGATTGCAATAAATATTTGTGTCTGCGAACCAAACGCTAATCATAAACATATTTACAATAATCATTCGTATATATAATTGTGTATTTGAAATACACAACCAATATTTTTATATTTACATCTGTAAGATTGTTGGATAAAATAACTTTCTGTTAATCTTGTCATAGAATAAAATTATTGTTTATTCAATCAACCAAAACATGTATTTATTTTAAACATAGATAATAATACTTTGTAACATATACATATATTCTTGTATCTGGTTTTTATTAAATTATATACTATAACAGTTATAGTAATAATAAATTTTGGTGACTGGTAAATTAAAATAAGGTAGCGTAACTGTTACATACCATATACTACATATACATTAGTATATTATGAATACAGGTAAATTTGTTTGTTTGTAAAATTTTATATAAAAACATACATCATGTCAAAAAATCCTGACAAAAATAGGTATTGATAATCTTAACTATATATATATATACTGTATGTGTTGATACAACATATAAAATTTTCCACCCTTAATAACATTGTATTAATATAATATAATGCAATATAATATAACATTAACAAAAATATTGTGACATATTATGTCAGGTTGCTTTATCCGTCATAAATTATAAACTATAACAATTATGTGGAAATATATTGTGTTGCTCTCCTCTATCCTCCCTCCCTCCCTCCTTTCATCCTTTTTTTTCCTCTTCCTTAAATATTTTAGTATAATTACATAAAATCTGTGGTTGGTTTGTCTACATAAATTTTATGTAATAATATTTAAAATCCATGTGTTTCCAACTACTAGAATAATTACATAATATCTGTGTAAGTAATTAACTATAGTTATTATGTTGTTATACAAGAACAAATAAATAGATAACTATATTTATATGAATATTGTAATATTTGAATCGTTAGTTCATTAAATTTGGATCAACATATATTCGTGTGGTGAAAGTGACGCACTCGTTCGTGGCAGTACAAAGTAAGTGACCAATAGTATATAATATACTATTATAATTATAAAGTTAAACATGTTTTAACACAATATTTATATTTATATAGATTGTTGTATGTTAATCTTTGTTAATATATTATGTATTATAAACATTCGAATTGTACTTTTATCATTACCATAATTTAAACAAATCTTACTATTAACAATAATATAACTATATTTATATTTATATTTATATTTCCTTGATAAGAGTAAATATAACACAAATTATTATTTTTGTGTATTCATGGAGTTAAAATACAATGTGTAAATATCATGTTGAAACATTTTAAGTATGTGTATATATATATATATATATGAATTTATATTCAATCTAGGAATACAGTTAGGTAATTTGTTTGCTATTACATGGCGATACGTGTAGGAAAAAAGACCCACAATATCCATGTAGATGCATTGGTATAAAACAAGTAATAACATGTGTTAACTACATGAATGTTGTGGATACCTTGCCTACATGTATCGCCATGTAATTACTCCAACATAACAAGTAATAACCCAAAGATAGACAAATTAAGAGAGAGAGACATTATATACCTTTATCGTAAAACATACACAATATTACAATTATACAAATTATGTGTATTCTCGAAGTAGAATTAGTAAGTTAGATATTCTTTGAGTAGATCAGGTAACCTTGGGGAAGTTGGGTGTGTTCGGGGTAGTTCGGGAATATTTGGGTGTGTTCGGGGTATTTCGGGGATGTTGGGTAACCTCGGGGATGTTGGGTAACCTCGGGGATGTTGGGTAACCTCGGGGATGTTGGGTAACCTTGGAGTGGATAGACGACTTCTAGAGTGAGATTGGTTTAATTTAACTATTTTAAGATGTACATGGAAATATCAAACATAGTATGTTGTTATCTATTTAACACTAAGATAATCTGGATAGTTAGATATTGTAGCTTTGTGATGTTTACTTATTCTGTATTGATTCACCCAAGGTTATCCGACTCATTCCGATATTACCCAACATCCCCGAAATACCCCGAACACACCCAAATATTCCCGAACTACCCCGAACATCCCCAATATGCCCCGAACACACCCAACTTCCCCAAAATATCCCCGATCTGCTCCAGGGTATTAGCAATAACACAATATTAACATCTCTAAGATATAAAAACAACAAAATTAGATACTAAACACTTTCAAGATATAAATATTATGTTAAGTTTATTATGTGTACATATATTTTGCAATGAAGAAGGAGTAGGTATTTTTACTATTACATGTTTAAACAATAATATCATTAAACAATAATATCATTAAACAATAATATCATTAAACAATAATATCATTAAACAATAATATCATTAAACAACAATATCATTAAACAACAATATCATTAAACAACAATATCATTAAACAACAATATCATTAAACAACAATATCATTAAACAACAATATCATTAAACAACACACCTTATGTCAATACTTGTATACAATTTACATCCCGTGGATGTAGAAAATAGATGTTTAACTGTTTACTGTTTGAGTTTGTCTTCAACATTTACCCCTTGGCTACCGTAGTAGCCACAAGCAATGGCACCGCCAACGATTTCTCCTGCAATGAAAGCTTTGCCAATGTGCTTATTGATGAAGTTAGCTGGTTTTTGAAGCTCAGTTGGATTTACAATTACATGTTTAGCACCATAATATATACCTTTAACAGTACACCACTCACAATTTGTATTAGCATCATGATTGTTATTAGATGTTGTTGTTGATGATGATGGAATAACAGGAACAGGTGGTGTATCGGTTGTAATCTGTGATACAAAAGGTATGCTTGGAATTACAGGTTCAGGTGTAATCATATGTTTTCTCAAGTCAATACCCGGATCCACCAACATTGGTTTTGTGATGAAATTGTTATTAAGTTGTGAAGGTAAACTATTAAAAAATTTCTTTGAACTATCCTGTACAGCTTTGATTGACTTCTGTGACTCACCAAAAGCGTCATATGATTTAATTACAGCTTGTGTAGTACTAACTCCAAATAATGGTTGAATACCAACTGGTTGAAACACATCAAACAGTTTGTGTTTGGTAGTGTCAAACAAATTACCAATACCACCGGGATTAATAAGATTGTTGCTGGCAGCATTGCCAGCAAACATTGTCAAAAGATTTGCACCGCCACCTCCAGATCCAACTGGTTTGTTATTACCAAAGAAAGACGCCCTTGCCCGACATTAACAGCATTTATGCCAATACCAATACCCCCAGTTGTCATAGGTTTACTAATAGCCGCCAATGCTCCTTCTGTTCCCACTACCATAATCATGACATAAAAACAAAAACAAAAACAAATAAATACATAATTACTCCTGACACATTCCATGAACACATGTCAATTTTAGCTTCACCATCGTTATCACAATCACAACATTATGGTAATAACATTACAAAAGTGGCAGTGTTGAATATGTATGACATTATTACTAACAATATTCTTTGATGTAACATTAGTATGTATAACTTAAAATACCGTTTGTGGTGATGTGATACAAATACAAATACAAACGTGTTTTAGTGTGTTAGTTACATATTAACATATTGCAAATGGTAAGATGTAAAACTAACACACTAATGCCATTGTTGTTAATTTACACATCAAATGTTTATTAATGTTACAACATAAAGGTTAACACAAACAATATATTTTAAGTCTATGTTTACTTCGCATCAAACAACATTACACAAATAACGTTTATATACATACTACACTATTTATGTGTTAAACTTAACGTACTTTAAAATTAGGAGTAAACAAAAAATTGGTATAAGTGTATAATTACAATACTATATTGTAATAGATAGATAGTTGTATTTCATAATACGGTTAACATGTAATGTTTGCCATTGTGTAATGTAGTAGTTAAACACTTAACACTATATTGTCCATACTTTTATTTGTTAATATGTTTGTGTATTTTAGGTAGTAATTGTAAACATATAAGCACAAGCCATCTATGCATCTAATGTACCACAAATATTATGTGGTATATTAGTGTAAATATAAGTACTTACCATCATAATAATATATTATAACATTGTGTTATAATTTTACATGTGTTGTATAGTTATACTTACTAATGTAATAACATTAAATGTTGTTGTTACATGTCTGTTAGTATAATTACACTTTGTAATGTAGTTTAACTAACTCTCCTCTTCTGTCCCACTACAACATAAAAATGGTTGATTTTTATCACACCACTTTAGTAAATATATGTTTATAACAATGTTATAGTTATTAAGCGTGTTAACATACTCAACAGTAGTTACTTTGAGATTGTATTATTCTTATTGTGTTGTTACTCCTCACTGTATTTTAAGGTAAGAGACATACAGTGTTTTTGTTACTACAAGAACTACTACAATAATTAATATAGTAATAGTTACTACATAGTAGAATTTTAGTTGTAGTACTACATTGATGTATATTTACTTGATTGTAATAGTATGTTCACATAGTTGTTGTGGTAGATTAGATACACAGATGGCATGTAATTATACTAGTAGTCAATGTAGCTAGTGTTTGATAGGTCAAAGACATACAGTCAACAATATATTCAAGCAAGAGATTTTACTCTAAATGTTATATTTACTACTATCCATTAATTACATACAATATAGCCATTAACATAGATGCTAATACTATTTTTTCTATTTCAGGTGTGTAAACTACATATAAATCTTTATCTGGTATAAGTACAATTACATAATATCTGTGACAAGCGACAAACAGAAGGTATACCGAAGGTCAGCTGCGCTATACTGAGAGAGCAATGGCTATGCCAAAGCGAAGCTATACTCTAAAGAGAAATGCCTATGGCAAACCAAAGGTATACTGAGAGAGCAATGGCTGCGCCAAAGCAAAGCTGGACTTCGTCAAACCAAAGGTAGGCTGCGCCAAACGCGGTGACAAGCGGAGGCAAGGAACCACAAACATTGTGTGTTCATTGGTATACACATTCCAATACACCTTGTATTTTATTAGTATACAACAAATACCACTTTATGTCATTGATCTTAATAATAGTAATATTACTATTATTATACATACTACTTTGTCGTTCAAAACATTTGCTTTTACAACAATTAACAACACTAATACATATGTTGTAATTTGTTAGCTAATATCTTTTGTATGACAATAAGGTATTGTCATGAATATCTTGTGTGATGAGACGAACTACAACTATGGATTGAGAGAAGCATAGGTGGATTGGGACTTATGAGATGAATAGAGGCAAAAAGTAGACTTGTAGGAATGTAACAACGTGACTATTTATAACAATATTTTATCACTTGAACTATTAACACACCTCAATAGTAATATATTTTATCATTGTTACTAACGCTTAATAGTCAGACGAATACGTACGTTGTTCGTACTTGAGTTGTCTCTCTCGCAGTCTCTCATCTCGAGTCTCAAAACAGTTTGGACATGCAGTTTTTAGCACAGCAATCAGCAAATTTTTGTAGTGTTGTGTATACTTGATATCATCCGAACTTAAAATGTTAATTATGTTCATAATATTGGTATCTGATACCCGTTCACTATCTATTATATGATATCCGTCATTACCTTTATCGTTAAACTCATTCCAACTGTCATAACATACGTCAATACAGTCAAACACCGATTTATAACGTTCTGATACATCAGTGTCATTCGACACCTTCTCACACAAATGGATTTCATCACTAACAGATAAAACTACATACATTTTTTGACACTGTGTTTGCAATTTGTGCAACTTGTAACGCTTAAAGTATTCGGGATAACAACCAATCAACATACCAGTTAAAGCTTGTTTGTGTTCCTTATTATTAGTATCTTGTTGTAAACACTTAATACACTCCTTGATTACAGTATCATACACAAGCTCATGAAAAGCCTCTTCATTACCACTGTAGTCAAAACCATACATTCCCATGTTCACCTGTTTATCTTCCTCTTTTGTATTATTATCATCATCACCATTACCATCACCACTTTCATACGTGGTATCACATATGTTATACACCTTCTTACCATTATTATCATCAACAAAATTTTTGCATAAATACAACTCACCATAGTAAAAAACAATATAAAACTTTTCCTGATCTACCCCAGTCATCTTATTTTATTATACTTTAGTGTTAACCCAATTCAAAATTATGTAGTACATAATTCAAAATTATGTAGTACATAATTCAAAATTATGTAGTATATAGATTAACACCAGTAACCAATATATAAAGTATGTGTTACTTGACTGAATACATGTTAGTTTACAATACATACATATACATGAAATGGAATTTACTAGTAGATGTACATTTGTTTTGTAAACAAATGTAATATCAATATGCGTCATTTATTAGTTAACTACCACATAATTATTTTTTGTATTGTTACAATACAAATACTGTTTAAATTGTTTTGTGTTAGAAGTACAAACTACTTGCTAGTAGTAGGAGATAGCACCCAAACATAGTTTGTTTAAGTATGTAGTATGTTATTTATTTGGTACCAAACAAAATAACAGGTAAGACAATTATTGTTAGTTAGTGTTACACACTGTAATATATGTTATATATATATATATATTGTTATTTATTATTATAAAACAAGTTTACTCACTGTTATAACTTCTGTGTGTTTTATAATATGGTATTGTAATGTTTTTAACTAATGGAGAAAATAAAAAATAACAGAGAGAGTGGATAAAGAGTACCATTACTTTATTATGTTAGGAATTTGTATACGTGTGTTTGTTACCTGTCATTCCGTGAAGTAACTACCCTCATCGTAACCACGACCATATTCATTATCATCATACATGTTATCTTCATTCCAATCATCCTCGTTATCGGATACATGCTTCCTCGTTGATCCCAACTTGACATCCGAGATGAAGGTACCGTTTGGCATAACACGCAAGCCTCGATACTTGGAAGGTAAGTCATCTAGTGAGTTGCCAATCCACTTAATAACAATTACCCCTGATTGTGACTGACCAACATATGTGTCAATGACAACATAATTGTTGTCGATCATGGCCAACTCCAGCTTAATCTCACCACGAATTGCACCATGACGATTTGTGTAATCCTCAGTGCTGGAGTTGAGAACTCTCACCGACCCAAGCTTGTCGTACTTGTACAAGTCCAACAGTCGCCTCTCCAACTGGTCATATGTCTCTTCTACCTCATCATCCTCCTCTTCCTGCAAACTGTTATTATCATATGGTGGGTTGCTATAGTAGCTCATGGTTTTAACCAGGTCTCACCCCGCTTCTAAAATTTTTACAACGTCACTTTTACAACAAGGACAGATACACAATTATTTAAATTATACAACATTACAATAAACAAATATAACAAACAATATATACTTTAAGTATGTTTAGAAGTAAATAACACCTTACCGTTATGTTTTTTGTTACAAACATGTTGTATATTTATATATAAATATATGGATATACACAACTTAAACATTTGTTGCAATAAATTTGTATTTATACCATAACAATGTTAATGATTAACACTACTAACATTGTTATGGTATAAACACATGTGACGTAACCATTTCTGTGTTAAGTATATAAATACATTCTATTCGATTTACAACATTGTGTTGTAAATAGTTTAATTTAAACTTACACCTTATTTAGAACAATTAGATGTAAAAAGGTAAAAAAGGTAAACATAGAAGTTAATGTGTTCAGAGTGACAATGTATTACTTACTGTAAGTAATAATTCTTATATAAATACTTGTTAGTGTTTCTCATGATGTGTATGTGTGTGTGTTCAGGGTGATAATGTATTTCACATTGTTGTTTACTGTCTTCTCCATCTAGTTATTAGATACCACTATAACATTACTCTATTCACAGTACCGACTAATAATCTGTCCATCGTAATAACTTGTTGTAAGGATAATATAATTGTTAATGTTATATGAAAACCAAAGACCATGTTTTAAATCCTCATCATATGGGCCTTTGTGATAACTACCATCTTGGTTATACTCAATCCATGTCCCACTACGGTAACCATTTTTATAATATCCTACTTCCCACAACTTACCACTTGGATACCATTGTTCATGTTTACCCACCAGCATACCATTATCATAGTAACATTGCCACTTAAGTTGACTTTCACCATCATCATTATTACTATTAATATTATCATGTGATTTTTGGTACCACACCTGATGTATACCGTGTGACTCACCATTAACAAATTGTCGCTTGAACCAAATATCACCATTTGGATACCAACCCTGATGCAAACCATGTTGTTCAACGCAGCCTACCTTTGGTTCAGCATAGCCTACCTTTGGTTCAGCATTTACGTAATAACACTCAGACTCCAATTGTTGTTGACCATTATCATCACAACTATTGTAGTACTCCATTTCCGACCAACAGTCGTCACTGGTATATACACACTTTGTTTTTAATTTACCATTGTCATAATGGGTGGTAACAACCTTACTTATACTACTGTCATCCATTTATTACCAATGTACCACTATTAATCACTATTCATGTGTTAAACACATGAAAGCCATACAACCCATAATAATATTGTCTTACTAATAAATAGTTAATATAACAATATTACCTCCATACATAT
>Ga0302300_1002059_pt1 | contig 10783 bp, 8 predicted proteins | sample III_Palsa_E1_1_FD_198756 | JGI IMG/M metagenome (GOLD analysis project Ga0302300, IMG submission 198756) | Peat permafrost microbial communities from Stordalen Mire near Abisko, Sweden - III_Palsa_E1_1 | ecosystem: Environmental > Terrestrial > Soil > Palsa > Peat permafrost | place: Sweden... | reverse complement strand
CCACGACCCGTAAAACCTGATCGCCTGCTGCATGCCCGTGCGTATCGTTGATCAGCTTGAAGCGATCAAGATCGACAAAAAGCACGGAAAAACATTCGCCGTTGCGCGTTGCTTCATGGATGATCGTAGTCAGCCGGTCGTTGAACAACAGGCGATTTGGCAGGCCGGTCAAGGCATCGATGAGTCCCTCGGCACGCCCCTGCGCACGCGTGCGGTTCAACTCAAGCATCTGCGCAAAGCGTGCCGCCGCGCAGCGAAGCACTGGCTCGATGATGGACATTTCGCCAAAGCCTTTGCGGCTGCCGGCCAGCATCGCACCGAGCACGGTATGGCGCTCATCGTACAGCGGTAGTCCGGCAAAACTCACCAAATCCAATTGCTGCAGCAGCGGATCTGTCGGCGCCAGGCGCGCAGCATCCGTGCGATATACAAACGGCTTACCGCCCAGTACCGATTGCAACGAAGTTTGCAGCTGCGCGGCGGGCCATTCGAGGTCGTCCCCACTCCACAACTGCAGGAGCTGATTGGGTACATCGAGGCCTGTGTGGCGTGCGGACCAGACGGTCAGATAATCCAGCCCAAGCTCATCAAACAGCAACCGAGCGGCGGCGATCTGCGTATCCACACCGCTGGTCGATACGAACATCCGCGACAGCAGCGAGAGCGCCGCTTCCGCGCGCAGGTCAGCGCGATCGCTGCAGAACATCAGCGCCAGCGCAGCGCGCCCGGCATGACGGATGCTCCGCACATTGGCTTGTCCAGTGTCCACTCCCTGGGCCGATTTGCGCTGACATGGATACCAGCGGCGATCGGCGTCCAGCAACACCTGCTCGATCGTGACGCCTTCGAACTGCAGCACCTCGGACAGCGGCAGCCCCTGCCACTGGCTCGCATGCACATGACTGTGCGTGGCCACCGTCGGACTGACTTCCAGCAGGCACTGCGAATGCGGATCGACGATCAGCCATTCGCCATCACCCTCGTCGAATAGGTAGCGGTAATCGCCCTGCTCCTCATTGTTTGCCGTGGCGATGGCGGGCGCGGTTTTGGCCTGCGTCGACACGATCGTTTGCAAACGTCGCCAGCGCGCAGCCAGCTCGCTGTTGATCTGCGCTGCGTGCAACCAGTCGGAAACACCCATGGGCAAATCGGTGGGATCGAACGATGCGTCTTCGGTTAGCACGGCGATCAACGGCATCTCGGCGCCTACCGATAGATCACGCAACTGCTCGCAGATAACCAGCGCCTGCGGCTCGTCGCCGGAAAGCACAACGATAATCAGCTGTAGCGCGTTGCGACCTTCCAGCAAAATCGCCGCGTGGGTTGCATCGCGCGCGCTGTAGATACTCGGATGGCCCGCGCGGTCGAGCGCGTCGAACAGCTGACGACGCAATTCGCGCTCTGCCGCTACCACCAGGATGCCGGAATTCATGCGTACTGCCTCACACCAGCCACCGGCCATCGCGCAGGCGCAGGCGTTTGGGCGAGCTGTCCGTACTATTCAATCGCACCGCCAACTCACCCAGGTGTTCGACCAGGGCTACCGGCACATCGATCAGTACCACGCGACGCAGGTGTTCTTTCGGCATGCGCGCAAGCTGGCGCAACAAGGTGGCGTCCATCGCTGATAGCGGCAATTCCAGACCGACAAGGAAATAGATACCGAAGTGGATGCTCTGCTGCATGTAGCGCAGCGCATTGCCCAAACGCTGGCAGTCAGGCACCCGCACCTGCGCGTCGCGCAGGCTGCCCAAACCGGTATCCGGCTGCCACAGGTACATGGCCTGACCGGTACTGCGCGCAAGAGCGCGAAACTGACCGATCAGCGCCAGTGAATCCGGACTATCCAGCACAACCAGCCCGCTGGTTGCACCAAGGATACGCTCGAGAATTTCCGCGGCGACCTGGGGTGCCGTAGCCATCATGCCGGAATCCGTGATTTCCGCACCTTTCGAAATACCGGTGACAGCGTGACGTGCAAACGGCTAAATCCAGCATTGGCACAGTGATCGGCCAAGTGTTGCGCTTGAGCTCTTGAACACCGGCGCATCGCGTTTTCTTCTTTCAATGGGCAAACCTGATGAATCAGCTACCGCCGCTTTTTCATGCGGCACCCCTGAACGATCTCAAGTCCACCAGCTGGTACGGATACGTCAATGTACAGCAGCGATTTCACACTGCCTTTACTTTACGGTCAAGTACGTCGGTCACATCTCGCAATCAAGCGGGCGGAACGGTATGGTTCCAATCTCTCCCACTGACGTTTGCATGCTTATGTTCGAAGGATTGCGTTTCAACCACTGGAAAACCAGCCTGGGCGACGATGGCATCGTCACGCTGAGTCTCGACCGCGACGGCAGTAACGTCAACGCGATTTCGCGCGCCGTGCTTAACGAGCTGGAGCAGATCGTGGAACGTCTGGCGATCGAGAAGCCGGCCGGTGTAATCATCCATTCGGCCAAGCCATCGGGTTTTGCCGTCGGGGCCGACATCAAGGCATTTCTCGAGTACGCCAAGAACGACACCGTGCTGGAAAACATCGAGCACGGCCAGCGCGTTTACGAGGCGCTGGCAAAACTGCCTTGTCCCACGGTCGCCGCCGTCCACGGCGCCTGCATGGGCGGTGGCACCGAACTCATACTTGCCTGCCGCCAACGCATTGCAGCCGATGATGAAAAAACTAGGATCGGTCTGCCCGAAGTGATGCTTGGTATCCACCCGGGCTGGGGTGGTACTGCGCGTCTGCCGCGTCTGATCGGCGCCACCGAGGCGATGCCGATCATGCTGACCGGCCGCGCGCTGTCGGCCAAGCGAGCACTCGCCATGGGCGTGATCGATCGTCTGTGTCGCCCGGAAGAGTTATTGGCCGAAGCGCGTCATCTGCTGCGTCGCCCGCATGCGCGTCCATTCGCTCTTCGCGCCAAGGCGTGGGCGACGAATACCTGGCTGGCCCGACAGATTCTCGCGCCGGTCATGATCAAGCAGACCGCCGCCAAGGTTCGCAAGGAGCACTACCCCGCGCCATTCGCCATGATCGACGTGTGGAAGCGCGGCGGCCCTAGCATCACTCAGCGACTGAAGCTGGAGGCGCGTTCGGTCGCCAAGCTGTCGAAGACGCCGACCGCACAAAATCTGATCCGCATCTTCTTCCTGCAGGAGCGTTTGAAGAGCCAGGGCGCGGGCGTCGATGCCGCGATCAAGCATGTGCATGTCGTCGGTGCCGGCGTGATGGGCGGTGACATTGCCGCCTGGGCAGCCTTCCGCGGCTTTGAGGTAACCTTGCAGGATCGCGAGATGAAGTTCATCCAGCCCGCGCTGGATCGCGCGCGCCAGCTGTACGAAAAAAAGCTCAAGACACCGGAAAAAATCGAGCAGACCACGCGTCGCCTGCGCGCCGATGTCGAGGGCAAGGGCGTGGCCAGCGCCGACCTGGCGATCGAGGCGATTTACGAGAACGCCGAGGCCAAGCGCGAGCTTTACGGCAAGATCGAGCCGCAGTTCCAGGGCAATCAGATTCTTGCCAGCAACACCTCCAGCATTCCGCTTGACCAACTGCGAACCGGCCTGGCCGCTCCGCAACGCTTCCTCGGCCTACACTTCTTCAACCCGGTAGCACAGATGCCGCTGGTCGAAGTGGTGCGACACGACCAGCTCGACCCCGCGATCGAGAAACGCGCCCTGGCTTTCTGCAAGGCGATTGGCAAGCTGCCGGTGGCCGTCAAGGGCACGCCCGGCTTTCTGGTCAACCGCATCTTGATGCCCTACCTGCTCGAAGCCATGCGGCTTTACAGCGAAGGCGTACCGGGCCCCGTACTGGATCGTGAAGCGAAAAAATTCGGCATGCCGATGGGGCCGATCGAACTTGCCGACACCGTGGGTCTGGACGTTTGTGCATCCGTGGGCAAGGAACTCGCACCGTTTCTCGGACTGGAGGTGCCGCCGGGCCTGGAAGATAAAATGGAAGTCGGCAAGCGCGGCAAGAAGGATGGCCAGGGTCTATACACCTGGAGCGAAGGCAAGCCGCAGAAGCCCGAGGTCGACAAGGACTACATCATGCCGCCGGACCTGCAGGAACGCATGATTCTACCCATGGTCAACGAGGCTATCGCCTGCCTCGCCGACGGCGTGGTCGACGACGCCGATCTGCTCGATGCGGGCGTGATCTTCGGCACCGGATTTGCGCCATTCCGCGGCGGCCCGATCCAGTACGCTCGTACCGAAGGCGCTGACAAGCTCAAGCAGCGGCTGGAAGAGTTGGCCAAGCGCTACGGCGACCGCTTCCGTCCCAAGCAGGGCTGGGACCATCCGGCGCTAGCACCGCAGACGCTGGATCAGCAGGCGGCACAGCTTGGTACGGCAGCAGCCTGAACTTTGCGTCGGTCACCAATAAAAGGCCCGGCCATGTGCCGGGCTTTTTATTGGCTCACGTTATTGAATCAGCGCCATGGGCAAGTTTCGTCCAGCGACTCACGATCACCACATCAGATCGTCAGGCACGCCGTCCTCGGCAATGCCGCCCGTGCTCCCCGGCTCGACCAGCAACGCCAGCAGATGCGCGTCGATCGCACGCACCTGTTCGGCGACTTCGCGAGTGACCAGAAAATACCGTCCGGCCTGTTGCACCACACCCAGCTCGCCAGCATTCAGTGCCACAAGCTGTGCGTCGTCCACGTGCACACGACGGATCTTGCCGCCGTATTCAAAATTGCGCGGCTGATCGGCATCAGGCTTATTCAGTGTCTTACCCTCAAGCAACTGCTGAACCTTCAGCTTGCGCTCGCGACGCAGCCGCGCCTGCTCAGCAGCCTCCTGCTCGATGCGCTTGCGCTCGCTGGCCTCGGTTTGTGCCCGAATCGCGTAAGCCTTGGCTAGATCGATTTCGCTCTGATCCTTGCGCGGCGGCCGCGAAGCGTTGCCCTGTTGCTGGTGCGGCTTGCCGCCCGAATGCGCAGGCTTGGCACCTTTGTACCCCAGCCTGCCAGCTTGAGGCGGCTTGGCCCTGGCGTCTTGAACTTTGTTGTCGTGAACCTGTTTGACAATGCCGCTTTTCAGCAGCAGGTCGCGGAGGGAGTCGGCCATGATGGCAATCCGTGATCAGGGTATTTAAGGGTTTGAAAATCAATAATGCGGTGGCGGCGGTTCGCTGTGCGGATCATCCGAATTGCCGATACGCATCGATGAAAGCTCGCCGCGCAGGTCGCGCAGCGCGCGCTCCAGTGATGCGATACGCACCGACTGATCGGCATCCGCGGATGCCAGCGCCTGCACCGTATCGTCGATAAATGTCAGCTTGACCTCCATCTCGGTCAGCCGCTGCTCGAGCGTGTCGATGGGGATGCTCATCACTTCATCTCTTAAGGATTCTGCCGCAGACTGCGACCGCGACCGATGCCGTAATAGGCGACACCGGCATCTTCCACCGCAACCGGGTCGTAAAGATTGCGCCCATCGAAGATGGCTCGCTCGCTCAGCATGTTGCCAATACGTTGAAAATCCGGGCTGCGAAAAGCCTTCCATTCGGTCACAACGGCCAATACATCCGCGCCCTGCAGCGCATCGTAAGCGTTTTGGCAAAGCACCAGATCAGCGCGATCACCATAAAGCCGGTGCGTTTCTTCGCTCGCCTGCGGATCGAATGCGCGAACCTTGGCACCAGCTTGCCACAGCGCCTCCATCAGATGTCGGCTGGAAGCTTCACGCATATCGTCGGTATTCGGTTTGAATGCCAGCCCCCACAGCGCAATGGTTCGACCATTCAACTCGCCGTTGAAGTGCCGCGTGATCAGTTCAAACAATTTATCTTTCTGCTGTCGGTTCACCGCTTCGACTGCCGTGAGCAATCGCGCGTCGTAGCCGTAGCTGCGCGCGGTGCGCTCGAGCGCCTGCACGTCCTTGGGAAAGCATGAACCGCCGTAGCCGGCGCCGGGATAAATAAAGTGATAACCGATGCGCGGATCCGAACCGATGCCTTGGCGCACCAGCTCGACGTCGGCGCCGACGCGTTCGGCAATGTTGGCGATCTCGTTCATGAAACTGATCTTGGTCGCCAGCATCGCATTGGCGGCATATTTGGTCAGCTCGGCGGAGCGCTCGTCCATCACCACCATGCGATCGTGATTGCGGTTGAACGGCGCATACAACTTGCGAAGCACAGCCACGGCACGTTCGCTCGATGAACCCACGATGATGCGATCGGGCCGCAGGCAATCCTCGACAGCAGCCCCTTCTTTCAGAAATTCGGGATTGGACACCACATCAAACTCGACGCTGGCGCCACGCGTGGTCAGCTCGGCGCTGATGGCCGCGCGCACGCGATCGGCGGTTCCCACCGGTACGGTCGACTTGTTGACCACGACCGCATAGCGGCTCAGGTGACTGCCGATGGATTTGGCGACTTCCAGCACGTAGGTAAGATCGGCGCTGCCGTCCTCATCCGGTGGCGTGCCAACCGCGATGAAAATGATTTCACCGTGCGCAATGGCAGCGGCAGCGTCGGTCGTGAAATCCAACTGCCCGCTGGCATGGTTGCGCCTGACGATGGCTTCCAAGCCAGGCTCGTAGATCGGAATTTCGCCAAGCTTCAGGCGTGCCACTTTGGCCGTATCGATATCGACGCAAACCACGTGATTGCCCATTTCTGCAAGGCAAGCACCCGTCACGAGTCCCACGTAGCCGGTACCAAAAATTGTGATCTTCATCGCGTGGACGATTTCCCTGCTACTTCAGCCGACCATTCTAACCGCCACCAGTTGACAGCGCATCGAGTTGTAACTGAGCAAAAGCAAAGGGCGCGAATCGCTTCGCGCCCTTTGGCTGTCACGAGTCGATCAGACCTCGGACTATTTACTGACCACCGGGGCCTGCACCGCCGCCCGGTGCGCCACCGGGCGCTGCGCCAGCTGGCGTCGGACCGGTCTTGACCAGGGTCACGTCGAAGATCAGCGTGGCGTTTGGCGGCATCGGCGGCTGCGGCTGCGCACCGTAGGCCAGCGTCGACGGGATGTACAACTTGTAATGACCACCCACCTGCATCAGCTGCAGACCTTCGCGAAAACCGGGGATCACGCCAGCGAGCGGAATCGAAGCCGGACCGGGCGGGTTGTGCTTGGCCGAAGCGTCGAACACCTGGCCATTGACGAACGTGCCGGTGTAGTCGATCTGAACGGTGTCGCTCGGACCAGGACGCGAGCCGGTGCCCTGGCTGATCACTTGATACTGCAGACCGGACGCGGTGGTCTTCACACCAGGCGCACTCTTGTTCTTGGCAAGGAAGGCATCGCCCTCGGTCTTGTTCTTGGCGCCGACGCGAACCATTTCGGCCTGATACTTGGCCTGAATCTTGGCCATGAACGCGTCATGCACCTGCTTGGCTTCGGCATCGCTCATGGAAGGCTTCTGGCCGGACAGAGCGGCCTGAACCGCACGGCCTACCGCTGCCGCATCCAGCTCGTCGCGCATGATCGGCGGAACTTGGGAAGCGATCTCCCAACCCACTACATAGCTGGCCTTGGCCTTGTCGACCGTGCCCGTGGCAGCGCCGCTTGCGGCAGCCTGGGCGTACACGCTCGCAGTCATGCCCAGCGCAACAGCCATCGCGGCCGCTGTCAGCGTGGGACGCAGAAATTGCTTCATTCGTAACTCCCTCGTGTTTGGTTTTGCCGGCATTGCCAACCGGGCCCCCCCAATGGAGGCAGGCCCCACATTGTGAGGCGCTAGTCCAATCTTGGCAACGTTGCCATGCACTGACCGTCAGTCGGCATAAAGGTTCATTGCGTGGTCGCGAACTTGATCTCGAGTCCTGATCACTCCGACTTAACTTCAGGGCGGCGCGGGCTTCTCCAGCGTCTCCTTCAATGCCGCCTGCAGACGGGCGTGCATTTTGACCAAACCCCGCCACAGCACGATGGCAAGAACAAGTCCCACCAAGATCAGCGAAAACGCCACACCGCGCGGCGGCAGGATGGCCGAACCCAACGCACTCACTAACAGTGCCAGCGCAAACAGGGTTGCCAACGGAATGACGCGCGCAAGTACGTTACGAATGGTCTGCGTGTAGGAACCTGTAAACCGCTCACTGATGCCCAACTCCGCCAGCAGCATGCCCAGTGCTTCGGCCTTGCGGTACACCGCAATCAGCATCGGTAACGAAAGAAATAACGCAGATGCCCAGATGACCGTATGGCGCAGATCACGCCCGATGCCGAACAGCGTAAACCAGTCCCAGTTATGCGCATTGACGTAGGCACCCATAATGAAAAGCGCGACCACCAGAAGTATGTTGACGGCGATATGCCACAACAAGCGGCGAAATATGGCAGCGATGGCAGCATTTTCATTCACTGGCTTCAGGTTCTCCAGCCAGCCGCTATAGCTGGTTGCCAGCAATCGAACGGATCTCGGCGTCGCCACTCGCAATCCATTGGCCAGGCCATCAGCCGAGCGCGCCAGATAAGGTGATACCGCCATGCACACTACCGATACAGCCACCGCAATCGGATAGATAAAGTCGCTGATTACGTGCAGCGAAAGGCCGAGCGTGGCGATCACAAAGGAGAACTCGCCGATCTGCGCCATGCCCAAGCCGGAACGCAATGACGTGCGAGCATCGTGACCGACGATAAAAATACCCAGGCTGCACGCCAACGTTTTACCGACAATAACGACCACGGCAATCAGCAACGCTGGCAACGCGTATTGAACAAGCATCGCCGGATCGATCTTCAATCCAATTGCCACGAAAAAGAGCGCAGCAAACATGTCGCGCAGCGGCTCGATCAGCCGCATCACCCGATTCACGCTCTGCGACTCGGCCACCACGGCGCCGGCGAGAAAAGCACCCAACGCCACGCTGAAACCCATCCATACGGCCAACAGGCTGGCGCCGAAACAGATGCCCAGCACGCTGACCAGCAAGGTTTCATCGCGACCGAAACCGGCTACGTAATCCACCAGCCGCGGCAACAGCAGCAGGCCGAGAATCATGCCGACCACAACGAAAAGCCCCAAGTGGCCGATCAGTGTGAAAGCAGCTTCCGCCTTCACCGAACCACCGATCGCCGCGGCAGTGAGCAAGGTCAGCATAACGATGGTGAGCATGTCCTCGGCCACCAGCAACCCCACCACGAGCTTGGCAAACGGTTTATGCCGCTGACCGCTCTCGGACAAGGTGCGGGTGGCTACCATGGTCGAAGACAGCGCGATGATTGCGCCGAGAAACAGCGCGTCCATGCCTTTCCAGCCGAACAGACCGCCCAACCCGACGCCAATCCACATCATCAGGCCAACTTCCGCTACCGCGACCGCGAGCACGCTGATGCCCACCTCACGCAACTTGCGCACGCTGAACTCAAGTCCGAGCGTGAACATCAGCAGGACGACGCCGAGGTTGGAGATGTCGTCGATCGCCTGAGGATCAGCGACCAACATGCCCGGCGTGTGCGGTCCGATCAATACACCGGCCAGGATGTAGCCCAGCAGTACTGGTTGTTTCAGGCGTTGAAAGAGAATCGTGGCGGCGCCAGCCACCAACATCACTATGGCAAGGTCGCGAATAAAACCGATTTCGTGCATGCCTTGTCCACTATTACCCAGTCAAAGGCAGCTTAAACGAAGCGCTTCGTTTTCGTATTTTCTGGTTGCGTCCATTCCATCGTCGTCGTCATCGAAAGCCCGATCACCCTCACCCACGCCGACCGGAAATATGAAAAAAAGTCTTGACGGATATGTGACTCGGACCTATTCTTCCGGGCTTCCAGCAGCGGGGCCATAGCTCAGCTGGGAGAGCGCCTGCATGGCATGCAGGAGGTCGGCGGTTCGATCCCGCCTGGCTCCACCAACTTGAATTGTCCCCATCGTCTAGAGGCCTAGGACATCACCCTTTCACGGTGGCGACCGGGGTTCGAATCCCCGTGGGGACGCCAAGTTGACTCGTAATGCTGGAAAGATGTTGGAAAATGGGGAGCGGTAGTTCAGTTGGTTAGAATGCTGGCCTGTCACGCCGGAGGTCGCGGGTTCGAGTCCCGTCCGCTCCGCCACCAACGGAAAACCCGCCTAGTGCGGGTTTTTTGTTGCGCGCCATTTGCGTGTTACGCGTCGGTCGCCTGCTTGTCGCTCTGCTGCCGCTCAAGGGTACCGGCTGAGTGACCCTGCTCGCCGAGATATTCCAGCCAACGCGATAAAAAGCTGTTCATCCGTAGACGATGCTGAAACACGGTATTCGCTGCCGGAAAAGGACCAAGCACTTGCCACAGGTGCCGCCCCGGATGGCAATGCAGCGCCTCGGCCACATGCGCATCTGTGTACATGCGCAGCTGCGCGGACGGTGAACGCTGGCCCGTGTGCGCATCGACAAAGTCGTAGGTGAGCTCAAGCTCCATCGTGTACGGATGGACTTCCTGCAGATGCAGATGCACATCGAGATGATCGTCTACATTAGAGATGTAGTGACCCGGGCTCAAATTCTGCGGCGCAAACAAGCGCGCCAGCCGATGATAATTTTCCGCGTACAGCCCCATCAGGAACTCGAAGCGCCCGGGCAGAAGATTGGGTGGACGGCGCGGCGTTTCGATCATCGGCAAGGCAAACTCCGTGTGTGTGGTGAACTCAGAACATGGTCCGCTCGATACCGAAGCGGGAAAAAATCTTGCTGGAGATTTCTTCAATCGACGTATGGGTCGTGTTGAGGCTGGAAATACCAGCATGCCGCATCAGCTTGTCGGCCTGCTCCAGCTCCCAGCGACACTGCTTCAACGTGGCATATTGACTACCAGCGCGACGCTGCTCG
>Ga0302300_1002058_pt1 | contig 10789 bp, 6 predicted proteins | sample III_Palsa_E1_1_FD_198756 | JGI IMG/M metagenome (GOLD analysis project Ga0302300, IMG submission 198756) | Peat permafrost microbial communities from Stordalen Mire near Abisko, Sweden - III_Palsa_E1_1 | ecosystem: Environmental > Terrestrial > Soil > Palsa > Peat permafrost | place: Sweden... | reverse complement strand
CGATCATGATACTATGTCTAACCTTAAATTAGAGTATAACTATGTGAGTGGTAACAAACATGGCTTATGTAAAGAATTTTACAACAACACTACCAACTCAGTCAGAACTGAAGCTCATTATGACAATAGCAAGAAACATGGTTGTTACAATTCATGGTATATCAATGGTTTACTTTCCAGTCAGGGTTATTATGACGATAACGAGAAATGTGGAATGTGGAGGTCATGGTACGACGACGATAATCATTTATTGAGAGATGAAGGTGAATATATAAGTGGTCAAAGACATGGATCGTGGAAGTTATGGTACAATAATAATAAGCATTCATTGGATGAACAAGGTGAATATGTGAGTGATAAAAGACAAGGATTGTGGACAGGATGGCATGACAACGAACAGTCATCTATTAGGTTTGAAGGTCATTACTTGGATGGTAGTAGGGTTGGTCATTGGATGACATGGCATGACAGTCAAAAATTAGCAACTGATATTCATTATGATAATGGTTACCATAAAGAGTGGTATGACAATGAACAACAAAATTTAGAATGTGAAGGTCAATACGTTAATGGACAGGAACATGGATTGTGGACACGTTGGCATGAAAATGGTAGTGTGTCATCTGAATGTTATTATAACAATGGTAAGTCTCATGGTGTATACAATCAGTGGTATGACAATGAGCGACATAATCTTGAATGTCAAGGTGGCTATAATGAAAATGGTGAATGTCATGGAGTATGGTTAGAGTGGTATGATAATGAACAACATAATATTATGAATGAAACCCATTATCAGAATGGCGAACAATATGGACCAGAAAGAAAATGGTATGACAATGCCAATTATACTCTTGAGTTTGAATCACACTACGTGAATGGCAATGAACATGGCCCTCATAGACAATGGTTTGATGATGATCAACACACACTTAAAGTTCAAGGTCAGTATGACATGTCCCTCAAACATGGACTGTGGATTAAATATAACATTCATGGTGTGATCATCTCTAAAGTACACTATATATAGAGGATGAAGAACAGTAACATCACATCATGATATACTTAAATACCTTTTCGAAAGATATTTTATTACAATAACAACATATGTGTTAAGTAAGTTATTATTATCATACATACAATTTGTTTCTTTGTATATATGTTACAAAACACACAAACACACTTACCATATAAGTAGGAGTATTCCATATTCGAAGGAAATTACACATTAGAACATAATACAGTATTACCCTTAATGAGGGACAGAGTAGTCACACAAAATATTTTAATGTTTTGTCATTCTCTACTTTTTTACTTTCTAATTACTTTCTAATTACTTTCTAATTACTTTCTAGTCATTACCTAATTTACATATCATTGTAATAGATTTATAATTCTCGTTCTCACAATATTATAAACATGTAATAATTGTGTAACAAGCAATATATTATCTAATACAAAGAACATTGTTAACCATTATTTATTGGATGTGATTATTGAGTATACACAAAATATTACTCAACTGTATTATTTTTAATGTTAGTTGTATTGTACCATATCGATCCAACTGTTATATTTCTGGTTTTTGGTTTTTGTTATATTGTTGATGTTAAGATTGTCTATTAAAACCAAGAAGTGCATATTATAACATAATGTAATGTAGTTGTTATAAAGATTATAGTTGTAACACTGTTTGATTTGAGATAACAATTATCTTTTTACAATAACAATAATTAGTTGATTGTGATGATAAAAATGGTATTGTTACACCAACATAGACAATAATTAGAACATAATAAACATATTTACTGTTACTTGGTATAATAATTATTTGTTTGATGTTTCAAAGTAACAGTAAATATGTATATTTACTTTTACTATGATGATTGCTAACTAGACATAATTTACTTGATTGTCAATTAGATAAATAGTAATTATAATACAACAATAATTATAATACAACAATAATTACATAATTATTGTTCACTATTAATCGTTATATATTACTTTGTTAATTCTCTCTCCTTATATCCCCTCTTCCTTCTTTCCTCACTCTCTTCTAATAGTATAAATATATTATTGTTATGATATTAATGTATTGATGGTACACCAAATTTGATGTTTAATGTGATGAATGATTTGTCGTACTCAACAGTAGTATAAAAAATATAATGACAAGTATGTGTACCAATAATACAACCACTATCGTACTTAATGATGGACAGGAGTACAAAGTTCCAACCAATAATCTCAAACAGTCATCATTATATGCATCAATGATGGATACCTACTCATGTAATGGATCACTACCAGCTGTGTCAACTGTTGATAATGGAACAATGGAACACTATATTAACTTCCTCAACGAGAAAGAGTTGATGCCAAAGTCCAATCTTGAGTCATGCTTGAAGCTGAGCTCAGTATTGGATGATGAACTTTACTTACAATATTGTGTTGATATACTACTTCGTCACTATAGCTATTATGAAAGTGTATTGAACAACATTAACAATGACAATCTTAAGTACAAAATCTACAAATATTACCCACTACACCTAATTCCTAACCATAAGTATCATATTGATAACCAAACACAGTTTTTCAAAGACTGGATAACAACATGCACTAACACAATGAAGTCAACAAGTGGTATTGTCGTTGACAGTGATGTGTTCACATATGACATTGCTATGTACCACAGTCTTGATCGATGGTGTGTATGTTACTCATGTAACAGAATACAAACAACTGAACAATCTGATGATAAGCCCAATAATAATTCCAGTAATAATCCCAGTAATAATCTCAGTAATGAGATTAAGTCAATTACTTCATATATGAATGGTGAAATACATGGATACCATTTTACCTTCCATACTAGTAGTAATGGTAGTAATATGGGTCTGAGGCACATTGAAGAGTATTACTGTTTGGGGAAACTAAACGGGGACTATAAAATGTGGTATGGTACTGGTAACTTAAGATTTCATAGCTATTTTGTTGATGATAAGCTTGAGGGTTTATCATATGAGTGGTATGATAATAGTGGTAACATTAAAAAGTGTGAAACACCATATGTGAATGGTAAAATACATGGTGTCAAGAAGTTTTGGTATCAAAGTCAAAGGTTGCACGAGATGGAGTCTTATCAATATGATCAAAGACATGGGATTGACATTGAGTATTATGATTGTGATCTGGACATAAATGATAATATAGCTCATAATGATAATATGGCTCATAATGATAGTTGTGATAGTAATGGTAAAAGATACAAACGACTGACCTATGTTAATAATCGTTTGTGTGGCCCAGTTGATGTATGGTATGAATCAGGCAATAGAAAGTCAACATATCATTATGATGATGATATCTTGTGTGATGAAGAAATAACATATTATGATGTTATCGATCCTGTAACCACTAAACCCAAAATAAAAAGTAACATCACATACAAACACAATATCAAATATAATATCAAATGTAGTGAAACGTTATATGACATTAACGGAAATATCACATCACACATTGTTCATAATAATGTTTATGATCATGAAGAGCAATAGATGTTTATATGTAAGTAATTGTACACAATAATTACATAGGCAGTTAAACATAACAACTAAATAATTACCAGTTCAACTGGTAATAATTACTACCTCATTAATAGTTTACATTTTTATGTTGATGATAACAATGTTAACAACAAGTATGTGTATGTTAACAATATTTTTTTGGTATAATATAAAATTTACTCTATAGTTATATATATTTATATGAAGTGTATATGTCATTGCAATGAAGGTGTGTTAATAGCTGGATGAGATTGACATTTTTTACACATTGAGTGTAATTAATAGTAACTAAAAAAGGTAATATGTCCAGCTCATCAATTCCATGCTATGAAGCCTATGTTTTGTCATCGACAGCTGTATCGTTTGGTACAGTATCGGCAACTTTGGCTACTATAGCGTTTGCCATCTACTTCTATCGTCTTCACAGAAATCCCAACATGAAGGTGATGCAAAATAAGTACGACATTGAGTCGGCTTCTTGGGTTATGGTTTTAGCCTCTATTGGTGCATTATCAGTATCAACCAGTGTAATTTTAAATTACCAATGTGGTGAACATTGTCCAGCAGCCACGATTCAATGTAATACACAAATGGGAAGTGCTGGTGCAGCCTTAATAGCATCTATCGGTTCAGCTGGGGCTGCTGTCATGAAGTTATTATCCATTAAATCTCAAAAGTTCGCTAAAGCCGGTTATACTAACCCTCCTACTCACCATGATGGTAATCTACAATCATGATCTTTATTATACCAACATAATTCAAAACATTAAACATTAAACATCAAGATACTAAAATTTACAACCCCAAGTCGTAAAATAACATATAATATATAACAAACATAACACTTGTTACAAACATATCTAACATAAACAATGTGTTTGTTTTCCACTATACAATTCATCACTACTCATAATGTTTATCACGACAAATGTTTGTTACAGATTTAATCTGTATTGTATTTATATCTTTTACTGTTTCTTTCCTTCTTTCTTTCTTTTCTTCTTTCCTCCTTTCCTCCAACGAGTGTTGAGAATTACGGTTAATACAAGTATGTATATATTCTATTATACATACTTATGTTGTGATGAAATTATGTCTTACAATAAGTATTAAAACACAAATACATGTTACAAATAAATTTATTCTTACAACTCCAAATTGTAATTGGTAACAATTAATTATACCATGATATAATTATTAACATCTTCCCATCGTGATGACAATTGTGTTGTTTTGTATGTTTATGTTTGTATACTTGTGTTTTTTATAGTTGTAAATATAATCGTACAAGATGATGAGACTTCGTTATGTTATATAGAACACAGATTATAATTACAAGTTGTAACATGTACTTGTACAATGTAAATTACATTGTACAATATTATAATATAACTGTGTATAACTCACAATAAGTATCATTACAGATATATATATATATTGTAAGTTAATATCTTTGTCATCATGAACACAAAAGTATAACTATGTTGTTTTGGCATAGTGAAGTATATAATGTGTTGATAACAGTGTTATAGTAACATAACTGTTATTATACACATATTAAGAATATATTTACAACTTGTAGTTGTAAAGTATTAAGTTTATACAATTATAGGTTTATAACGTTGTGAATTGTAAATTGTGGTTGTTGGTGAGCGTGGATATACAGATACGTATATATGAGAAGGAGGAGTGTTAACACCAGTTGTAACTAACTCTGTGAAGTCGCATTAGTGGTAGTAGCAGTGGTATTTTCACTAGTGACATTTGTAGTAGTATTGGTAATTACCTTTGTTGACAGCGTGGTTTTAGAATTAATGTCACCAAAGTTGGTTAGACGATATTCTTTAAAACACAAACTACGTATCATGTAGTCCATAGGATCGGATGAGTGGTTGATACCAAATAATAATACGTTATTCTCGTTTCCTAGGTATGACAATGTGAGTGAGGGTGGATAGGTAAGTTCAACCATGCGGTTATCAATAATACACTTGACATCTGGTAACATACTAAACAGTTGTTTGAGGTACCAAGCAGTACAACTGAGATGTTTATGCACTACCTTACACATTTTAATACCACTAAACTTGGGATCAGATAAGTTCCATGAGTAGTTTGTAGTTTGTTTGTTAACACCATTTACTTTATTACTATTACTATCACTGTTACCACTATCATCATTGTTAGCAATTACATCTTCATCGTCATGTGTTGTGAATATAAACACTATGGTAGTATTGTCTTTCCTCACAACATCCACTTCAATGTCAATATCGATGTCTTTGGATGTTAAAATACCATTTCGAACTGTACCTACTTCTGAGTATAATAGTCTGTTATTCCTATCATTATTAATGCTAGTAAACCATGAAAACATGTTGTTTCTTTTAATAATAAATATTATGTTTCAATTTATTTATTTATCTGATTTGTCTAGTCAATCGGATACAAAGTTTAATCATACATCTTTTTATCCTCTCATATCTACTTATTTACTTCCTTATTCTTTTAACTTTACTATCAACACAATATATTGTACATGTAATGAGTATATGGTGTGACTTTGTTGCGCATAATCAAGTTCATTAAAATACTCAAGTAGTCATTACCATATTTAAGCATTATTGTTATAAACAATATCAAAATAAATAAATAAATATCAAAACAGCATATAAACATTTAATGTTTTATATTGTCTATACTACTTGTAGTATGTGTGTATATATACATATATTATCATAACAAGATAATGGTTGTTAATCACGATAGCTGTGCATTAAGGTGTAATAATATATTGTTGTGAGTATGTTAATCATTGGTTACAACATGCATTACTACTGAAATTGATTAAATAGATAATTGGTCTACTGCTGGGGGGACATGAAAAGCAATATGTCTAAGAGGAGGCTCAGTGATTATGGTTTGCCCAACAAGCGATTCATGTCGGAGCTAAGCTTTGCAGATAGGCAGGATATGACTGTGAGGTTGGATTCCGAGTTGGAACAGGAATTGATTGAACAATCGGTGCCAGGACTCAGTGATGCCAGACAGATTAGGAAACAGGGCAACAAGATTATCATTGAGGTGCCAGTAGGTGTAAATCGTGATACTGTTCAGAACTACTTCAACATTGTCACTGGTTTAAAACCACAACTAACCGATGATGAAATCAGTCAATTGTTGCTGCTCAATGACATTTACTACAACAACAAACCTGGTCTACCGTCGTCATTTCCTAGCAGGTTATCCTCATACTTGAAACACAATGAGTATATCTATAGATATCCATCTGACGCTTATTATGCTATTTACCTGTCTAAGTATCCACAAATCTATGACGTTGTCATGCGGGATTTGGACCTCAAGTTCAAAGGATCCAACAACATGCCTATTTACCCTTTAACAGTAGATAATCTACCCACACAGGAAACATTCCAAAACCCATATGATCCCAAACATCACCATCGAGACAGTTTGATATTTAAAGGTAAACAGAAACTAAACGATAATACATATACATATCAATATATCACAGATACCAATGATATCAATAACAACATTGATCGTAATAGTAACAGTGGTATGAATAACATTGAGGACAATGATATGGATAATAGTAGTGATAATAGTAGTGATAATAGTAGTGATATGGATGGTTATGAATCCGATGGATCAGTCAAGAGAGTGAGTAGTAGAGTAAATAACGTAGTCATGAGCTTTGATAAGCCATTTATTAGTATTAAGTACAACACTGAGAGTCAAATACCACGTCATTACAACGGATATGCTTCATTGAATATTAACACTTTGAATATTCCACGCTTCTTCCGTGACTTAACATCTTATGAAGATTTAGTTGTAGCTGGTGGTTGTATTGTAGATCTGCTCAAAGGTAAACTCTTCAATGATATTGACGTGTTTGTAGTTAATACTAAACATGTGGATGATGAGACATGCATTAATAATGCGGTATTCAGTGTACTAACAACCTTAGCCAAATACATTAAACTTATAACAAGATTGAGTGTAACTGCCACTCAAAATGTTATTCAAATAGAGATGATAATTAGTCAAAAGGCAACGAAGAATAGTACATTCTATAATAATACGTCTTTTGACCAAAGTAATAACCATTTGAAGAATATTATTAAGCTCCAAATTATCAAGAGAGTGTACAGATCACTACCAGAGATTTTTGTTGGTTTTGACATTGATGCCAGTTGTATCGCTTTTGCCAATCATATGCATGGTGGTTACAATCTTGATGACCATCAAGATATTGTTGATACGTCTTATAATCAGTGTAAGATTTACACATGTGATCGTTGGTTACTAGCCGTTAAGTATGGTATTAACGTTGTGTGTCCATTTAGGCAGAGTGAAACATATAGTTATCGACTTAACAAGTACATGAAGAAGGGTTTCGTACCTATGCTACCAGATGCTGTTCACATGAAGAGTGCCAAACTTGCATCGACCATGTGGACTGGTGACTACGTTAAACATCACGTGTCAGAGTTACTTGTGTTCCAGAGTCAAAACCCCATTGAGTTTCATAAGGACATTTCCGACTATACTGAACTGGAGTACGAGATCATTAAACACAATCATATGTTCACAGATGAAGTGTTGGAACGGGCTGAGAAGTTTAACATCCAACCTATCAGTGAACTGTACTTGCGTTACGCAGATTATGATGGCATCTATTTATCTCATATTGTCATAGGTCGGGAGATGTTGCTTGATCTTGTAAGAACTTATGGCTCTAAATACACAAACAAAATGGATGCTATAACTAGTTCTGACAATAAGCGATATATTGTCCCAACTTGGGAAGATCCCAACGTTATCATGGATATCTTGTCCGTAACTGGTCAACTTGTCAACTGGCGTGTCACCAATCCTAATACCCAAATTACATCCAGTTTCCATCCTACCAATTATGACTACTTGAGTACTTAAACACAATAGGTCAGCCGAACACACCAAACAAATAGAACATAAGTAAACATTATCTCAGATAATGTCATATGAGTTAATATACATACGTTTACTATATAATGTTACTACACTAATATATACATTAGCATATTGGTATAATAGTAGATACAGATATCTATCTTGTTAGGTGTATAAGTGCAGTATGTCATCATGAGTGAACAATATATAGTGTAAATAATTATTATCTAATGATATCATAACTCAAATATGTAATAATTAGTTAACTGGTTAATTAACTAAATAGTTGTATGTAGATAAGTTATAAAATAATAAACTAGGAACATTAATAACACTTAGAATGTTTAGTACAATTTAGAATACCGCTTTTTGTGTAATAAGTTTCCACACACTATTTGAATGTATATATATTTAGTTGCCAGTAGCACACAATATATACACTGTCAAAATATATACTATCAAAATGCACACAACATAATGTTAACATTACAAAGTTTAACACAGTTAAGAAATTTTGTTATTTATAGTAAAGTTGGTAACATAGTAACATATTATATGTTACTGTATATTTTATACTAACCTTTTAACTAGTCGTATTGAAATATGTATAAATATGTAATTGGTTTTGTACGTGTTAATTACTATTATTTGTAATGTTGTAGTTAAAATTAATAACGTACATATATGAGTTATCAAACAAATACATATTTGTTACATAAGGTACATTGTATCCACAATGTGGTTATAATGGTAAAAATGAAAAATGAAAAATGAAAATTAGGTGGTGTACCTGATACAAAAGAAAATATGTCCGGGAAGTGGCTAAACCATAGTGATGAGCAAATTAAGGATGAGATCAATTATCTGCTAAAACAAAAGAACTCTGGTAGAGGACTGACTATTGGTGATATCTTTTCTGATCTCAGGAAACCAGGTGAAAGACCATCGTTCGAAGTTAGAGATCGAGTCGATGCATTAATTAATAAGGGGTTGTCCACCGGTGAGTATACTGAAGTGGTGGACACAAGTAGTGGTAGCGGATCTCAACTTCTCATTAGATTGTCTAACTATGAGTATCCTCTAAACTCAGACATGCTGTTTATTATTTTTGGCCCTGAACTTACGGAGGTTTACCAACTCCCTGATCTCGTTACTCTTTATATGGACTTAACAATTGAACAGACACCAGGTCATAAAGTTAACTACCTCGAGGACTTTGATACTGCTCTCCATGAGATTAAGGACTTAATTAAACGTCGTGTACTACTTATGAATGTAAGTTCGAATCTTGGCGTGTGGGTATCAAAAGATACTCGAAAGGAAATCTTCGGTAAGAGAAATCTGGCTTACCAACCGGAAAGACATCATCGCGCTCCTACTATTGAAGACCAACTAACTCCTGAGGAGGAAGAAAGGATTTTTGTCAGAGACAGAACATTAAATAGATCACGTAACTCCGGTTTCTAATTATATCCACTTAACTATCTACTCATTCAATCCAATCCAATCCAATCCAATCCAACTATTTTGCTATCTTGGATAGCAAATACATGTTTTACAATAATGTTACACCCTCATAATACAAATAATAATTGTATATTTTAACTACTTCAACTCTCTCAGTGCTATGTTTATAGTTTTAAACATAATTGTAATACCAATATAAATACTTACTTGGTAAGTATTTTCATAACAACGAATATATAATAATGTTATGTACATGTCAATGTACTTTGGGTATCAACATGATAGTATCAAATACATTGGTTACCTGTGAACTACATAAGATACACCATCAAGCTAGATTATAAATATGACAAATAAATGTTGAGGATATAAGAGATAAACTATATAAGTAATATGACCACTCCACATGAAAGTATCATTGAACAGTATGATGAACTTAAATCTCTGTTTGAAGATATTAGCCAATGTCGACAAGAACTATCTTTGTATGATGTTGGAATGTTTACAACCAGAGGTAATGAAGATACTATCTCGAACTTAGAACGTGGTATTAGTCTTTATAACTGTCTAGTTGATAAGTATAACATAACAATTCACACCCTACTGTTTGAGATAGATATACAATCCAGACCTGACAGACCAACATACAATTTTGAAAAATCTTACCTTGATTGGTATAACAACCATTACAAACTTCATCCTCTTAGTAGAGTATAAAACGATGAATTAACATACATTTGTTAACTATAGGTTATAGATCTATTCTTTACCTCTATTCTTTACCTCTA
>Ga0302300_1002057_pt1 | contig 10792 bp, 10 predicted proteins | sample III_Palsa_E1_1_FD_198756 | JGI IMG/M metagenome (GOLD analysis project Ga0302300, IMG submission 198756) | Peat permafrost microbial communities from Stordalen Mire near Abisko, Sweden - III_Palsa_E1_1 | ecosystem: Environmental > Terrestrial > Soil > Palsa > Peat permafrost | place: Sweden... | reverse complement strand
TACAGTAGCGCATCTTTTTTACATGCTGTAATGGCTGTGTTTTATGAATTTAAAAAATATTATACATATAGGATCGAACCAGTTTTTTTTAAGTTTCTAGCTTTTTGCGCTGTGCATTGTGGTGGTAGTAGAGAACAGGCTGGTAACTTTAGGAGCACTAAGTGCAGTCGTATTGACGATTATCTATTAAACAGCACCGAATACACGATTTTATCTGTAAAAGATACTTCTGACCGTAGCATTATAATTATACGCTACATTCCCTGATGAAGTCCATTTAGCTTTACAAAAGTAGCTCTATCGAGTAAGCTTATTAAGGTTATAAAATTTATTTACTGGCATGCGGCTAACATTGTGTGTAACGTGAATTCATGACGTACCCTTGCGAGTGCAGTGCGTTCTTACATCGATTACACTATAGTATATTCTCGATATCTTTTTAATAAAACATTCTTACCTACCGCGCCTGTTAATGTCATTATGTATTTATACAATAACCCTAAAATATCGGCAGAGTTTAAGGCTTTGTGATTTGTACATGGGGTGCAATACTACATATTCAAGTATATTGACGCAAAATTATTTGCTAATAATGCTCGTAGTTACAAATTGAAACATGGTTATGCTCAGCCGGCGTGGTTTGCTTTAGAAAAATTTTATTATCCAAAACAGCCAGCCCGTGACATTAAATTTAGCAAATTTCCGCATAACCTCACACCGCAAATAGTAATGTATTATGAGCCAAGCGGTGTTCTCGTTGCAGTTGATAAGTTTTTACTAACAACCTACGCAGCAAATTTTGGGGTGTACAAAATTGGTATAGATTTTTATAGTCGCAACTATAATCGTATGCTGCTTTTGCTGAACATAATTTGATTTTTAATTAAAAACTTAGTTATGAACTTAATAGGTGTTACTGCGTTAGCCTTAAACGCAACGATTTCAGTAGTAATCGAAATCGCTGCGCAAGCTATTACCTACATTTCTGTATTCTTGCTTGCTGTGCCAGTTATTTTTTTTAAATCGCCTATCAGTTTACTAGAACACGGTGGCCCAGAAAATCTAAGTGCTATACAGCAGGGTCTCTATTCCAGCAATCCTATGTTATTACTGATGTCGGTGACCAGTTTATTAGTCGCGCTAATTGGTGCTGCTGTTATATTTGCTAAAAAGAAACTGTAAACGCTTATGCGCACAGTACTACACTAAACAACCTCTTATGCTAACTATAATAATTACTATTTTATTTGCATTATTAGCTATTGCATTTTTTACTATTGCGGAACGTAAATTATTAGCATCAATTCAAAGGCGTAAAGGTCCAAACGTAACTGGGTTTTGAGGTATTTTACAGGCGTTTGCTGACGGTTTAAAACTACTATTAAAAGAAATTATTATACCGGTTCGTTCAAACTGGGTTTTATTTTTGCTGGCCCCTTGTCTAAGCTTAGTAATTTCACTGACAGCGTGGGTATTTATACCATTTTCTGAATTAAACTATATCACTAATTTTGATTATAGTTTATTAATGCTTTACGCGGTATCGTCTTTAGGTGTGTACGCTATTATAGGCGCGGGTTGAACGAGTAACTCAAAATACGCCTTTTTAGGAGGTTTAAGATCTGCCGCACAACTTATATCATATGAAGTTTCGATCGCTTTACTTTTATTACCTGTTGCGGCCTGTGCGAACTCTTTTAATTTAATAGAAATAGTCAACCAACAGAAAAGTATCTGATTTATTGTTCCATTACTACCTGTCGGTATCATATTTTTTATTTCGGTTTTAGCAGAGACAAACCGAGCGCCGTTTGATCTACCTGAAGCTGAAGCTGAAATTGTCGCGGGCTATAATGTTGAGTATGCTTCTATGACTTTTGCAATGTTTTTTTTGGCGGAGTACTCAAATATGCTATGATTGTCGGCGGTTATTGCAATATGTTTTTTTGGCGGCTGACTCTCACCGATTTTTTTTTTACCACATTCGATGTTTTGATTTTTATTAAAAACACTAGGCGTCTGCTTTGCGATTATTAAAGTTCGCGCAAACTATCCACGGTATCGATACGATCAACTTATGACGTTAGGTTGAAAAACGTTTTTACCTTTTGCAATTGGTTACTTTTTATTCGTAACCTCGATAATACTGGCAATTTAAATGACTACACTGCAGTTTGCTATTAATATCGCAACTTGGGCGGCTGAAGAGCAGTATAGTAATGTTTTATCGCATCTAAAATTTACGCACGAACTAGCTCCGCTGTCCATTTCTATTTTTTTAATTGGATTGATTGGGTTTCTAGAGAGCAAAGAATTTTTAAGCTTATTAATTAGTACTGAAATAATGATGCTTGGTATAAATTTTTATCTAATTACTAACGCGGTGCTGTGAGGTGATTATAAAGGACAAGTTTACGCTTTATGTTTTTTAGCTATTACCGCCGCTGAGACTGCAATAGGTCTTGGTATACTGATTTTACTATACCGCGTTAAAGGTAAAATTTCGTTTGATGAGTTTTCAACTCTTCGAGGATAAATTTACCGGTTGTGTATAGAGTTGGAGCGACTTTTTAGATATGATTGCTATTGAAAGTAAAATAAAAACTGCCGATAACGCAGGTGCAATATTATTTACCGTTATTACTATACAAAATGGGTTCAAGCGTCGTTATGCTTATTTAGGTGAAATGGTAGGGGTAGTAGCGCACTCACTAAAAGCTTATAAGCACACGGACGATAAACAAAAACTTGCTAAGCTTGCAAAAAAAGTTAAGTATAAGCGTAAAATTAAGAATAAAAAAAAAAAACAACCAAATATGCGCCCATACCTTGCGTTGCTTGTCTCATTAAAAAAATCGACAAGGCGGAAAGATGGGTCATACATAAAATTTGACGAGAATAGGGGAATGACTTTTACTGAGCCTACAAAGTTTGGTCCGGCGGGTAAAACCGAAAATATTCCAAATTTTATCGGAACTAAAACTGTGGGACCTGTTTGTATCGAGTTAGTTAAGAATAAAATAAGTAAAACTAGATTTAAATCGGTCATATCAAAATCCGGGTCGATAGTTTAAAATGCATAGACTCGAACGATATGATACTATGATAAAATCTGATTTAACTTCTAAATCATTTTTTTTTTTTAATAAACGACCGGCCTTTAATTTAATTTCTTTAGCGGCTGGGCTGTATAAAGCCGCGAGTGTAACGCCGGAGCATGCTCTTATTTTTAATATCTTATGCGGCGCTCTTGGTGTTCCCAGACTACAGGTACACGGTAAAAAGCAAAAAATTACCCTTTCTTTAAATACACAACTAGTTAAAAAAAATAAGTGAATAGTCTTTGATAAATTGGTAAATGAGCTTCTGCCCCGTATTAACGATTTTTATTCGCTGAAATTTAATAAACCCGATAATTCAAATTTTACCTTACGGTTAAAACAAAAATTTACACCACTTACTGATTTTGAAGAGTTGGTTAACCTAAATATGTATAATACACATAAAGGTATATTCTTACCGTTAACTGTGCACTTTAATTTAATAAATACGAGCTACCACCAAGTTAGCGAGCAGTATCTGAGAATGCTGAAATTGCCGTTTATTTTTTACGTTAAACGCCCGGCACCAGCGTTAGATGATTTTGTAATTGCATAAAATATAAACGACCTTATAAATCTAGCCCTTAAAATAGATTTTACTAATTTTAAAGTACGATTTTTACTTAAAATAATATACTAAAATGATTATTAATGCAGCAAAAATAATTGCAGCTGGTTTAGCTACTATATCTTTAATTGGTGCTGGAGTTGGTATTGGAAATGTTTTTGGATCTTTTTTAGTTGCTCTTTCTAGAAATCCGCTTCTTTTAAAAACATTATTCACATACGCAATTCTTGGATTTGCACTGGTTGAAGCAATCGCACTATTTGGCTTGATGATGAGCTTTTTGCTATTGTTTGGCTTATAGGCCTTTGCAACCATGCTGGAAAGGTATCCAAGTGTCCGAAGTAAGAAGATTGTAAATCTTTTGCGTTATGCCGCGTAGGTTAAAATCCTACCCTTTCCAATATAAATGTAGTTTACGCCTAGTAAGTCATCTATTAATTCTCAATAACTGCCGTGATCCCGTAAGATCTCAAGACGAAGCAGCGAATTATACGTTTGATACTTTTAAGAAACCAACCGTGATAACACCTTACTATATACACTTTTCTTACTCAATAAAGCACTGTTGTTGCGTAAAATCGGACGGTTACAAATCAACCAGCCGCAGTTTGCAAACATTTTAAAGTTGCGGCTCATGTTTTTCGAATAACGTTTGATTTATTATTTTTAAACTAGTTATAAAATAAAATTATGTAAATACTGAGTTTACTATGCAAAATTTATTATTGTTTGTACTAATCTTTCCATTACTATCTTTTATTATAGTTGGTATTTATGGACGTTACCTAGGTGTTTACGGGAGTATGTTATTAAGCGTTATTAATATAGGCTGCGCGTTGTTATGTTCGATTATTTTGTTCATATCGCTAAGCTTCAGCACTGCTATATATATTGAGCTGTGAAATTGAACTACCGTTAATGAATTTTTATTGCCTATGGGGTTTCGCTATGACGGCTTAACTGCTATTATGTTTTTAGTGGTAACGATGGTTTCATTTTGTGTACATGTTTACTCGTGTGTTTATATGTACACCGACCCATTTTTAACTCGATTCATGAGCTACCTATCGCTTTTTACGTTTTTTATGTTAGTTTTAGTTTCGTCAAGTAATTTACTTGTTTTATTTTTAGGTTGAGAAGGTGTTGGTTTGTGTTCATATTTATTAATTGGATTTTGATATACACGAGTGCAGGCGGGTAAAGCTGCAACAAAAGCTTTTTTAATTAATAAAGTCGGAGACTTATTTTTACTGACTGGTATTAGTCTGGTATTTGTAATTTTTCACTCAGTTGACTTTGGTACAGTAAGCGCTCTAGCCCCTTATTTCCCTGTAGATGTGTTAGAAATAACTGCGGGGTTTTTATTAGTAGGTGCTGTTGGAAAGTCAGCTCAGGTTGGTTTACATACATTATTGCCGGATGCTATGGAGGGTCCTACACCAGTATCGGCCTTAATTCATGCCGCAACTATGGTAACGGCAGGTGTGTTTTTATTAATACGTAGTTCAACTATCCTTGAATATACTCCTCGTATACTAGTACTTATTGCTTTTTGAGGGGGCGTTACTGCTTTTGTATCTGGTACTATCGGCAGTGTCCAAAACGATATTAAAAAAATTATCGCCTACTCTACGTGTAGTCAACTTGGTTATATGGTTTTAGCATGTGGCTTGTCTTCTTACTCTGCATCTTTATTTCATTTATTAAACCACGCATTTTTTAAGGCGTTACTATTCTTGTCGGCGGGCTCTATAATTCACCTACTATCTGGTGAGCAGGATATTAGGCGTATGGGCGGACTGGCGAAGTTAACTCCCTTTATATATGTCAATATGTTGATCGCATCCTTAGCTTTAGCAGGCTTTCCGTTTTTAGCCGGATTCTATTCAAAAGATTTTATAATTGAAGGGGGTATTGCAAAATTTTGAGTAAGTAATCAAGCGCTTTATTGATTAGTCATAGTATCCGCAATGTTAACTGCTGTGTATTCATTCCGATTGCTAGAGCAGGTATTTTGAAGTGATTATAATGGTTTTAAGCTAGTTATTATGCGGCATACTAAAATTACTAATATTGAAATATTTGTGCTGACTGCGCTCGTAAGCTTGAGCTTAGTAACTGGGTATTGCTTTAAAGATATTTTTATCGGATTTGGCGCAAATTTTTTTAATAACTTTATACATAGCTTACCAGCAAGCTATAATAGCTTAGAATCAGAATTTTTATCTATGGAGGTAAAAATCATGCCACTATTGCTAACAGTGCTAGCTTTTGAGTTAGAATCGAGATTTTTTGAGTGCAAGTGGTTTTATAACGAAGTTGTTAACAGCTATTTGACGTTGCCTGCTCTGGTGTTAAGTCGCCATCTATTTGAGCAGCATGAAAAAATTATATTAGAGCAAAACGGCCCGCTATTCTTCGTAAATCTAGTAGTAAGTTCTAGCACGCGGTATTTTATAAAGTAAAATCCTATAAAACATTATGAAAATCATGTAGGGCTGATATTTAGGCTAAGATCCGAAATGGCGTCGGCCTTGTTTGCAAAACAAGTAACTGTGGGTTCAATTCTCACCTTAGCCTCACTTAAAGCGTGTGTAGCACAGCAGTAGTGCGGTGGCCTTTTAAGCCAACGGTCCAGGGTGCAATTCCCTGCATACGTAGAATTTTAATAATCCGGGTTAGATCAATGGTAGATTGTTTGGTTTGGGACCAAAAGGTTGGGGGTTCAATTCCCTTTCTCGGAATACTTAGTTTGTAGTTCAGCGGTAGAACGTCCCGCTCATAACGGGAAAGCCATGGGTTCGATTCCCGTCTAACTCTTTTATAAAGTAGCTTTGTTGGCGAAGCGGTTACGCAGCGGACTTAAAATCCGCCATACGCTGGTTCGATCCCAGCACAGAGCATTTTGGGAATTAAGGTAATGGTCGCCTGGCGGGCTCATAATCCGTAAGATCCAGTTCGATTCTGGAATTCCCAACTATAGGTTTACACAGTCGAGGATTTTTCTGTAAGTGCGTATTTTTTAAAACTTAATCTAGGCGCTTAAATAATCGGATTAGATGCTAAACAGTCTCCAAGAAGCGCTCACTGGTTGTACTGATAATACTTTTACATAACGGCGTTTAAAATTTTGCAGTATTACAGAGTAAAGGCATGGGCTGAAAACCTCATTGTGTTTCTGGAAGCGTGCGTGATTTATAAACGCGCAACTATAAGCTAGTTTTAGCTTTAAAACTGCGCAGTAACATTATTTCGTCTGTACAAATTTTTGTATTTTTATAAACAAGTGTCTTAGTAAAAATAAAAACTATGATTACCTTTAACCACATTAATATTTTAGAAATTATATTAAATTCACCTCTAGACCAATTTGGAGACGATGAGGATTCTACTGGATTATTAGATAATGCACTAATTGATTTACTACCGGATAGCGGGTATTTAGAAGATTTGTTAGATTTTACTGGCATTACCGAAGTTGACAGCTTAGGCGATTGAGCGATTATCGCCTTATCTAGTAGCGGCACCATTTTTTTTGATGATGAGGATGCTAGTGATAGTGAATGAGAAGAGAGCGACATGACCACTTCAGGTATGCAAGCATCTATATTTAGTGCAAATTTATTAGGAATGATACCTGGTGTAGAAACCACTACAAGCGAAGCATCTTTAACTTTTTTATTTAGTATTTCAACTATGGTTACTTTCATTCTTATCGGATTGTCAATACACGGTATTAGGTATTTATCTATTTTATACCCTACGGGAACGCCTACTGCTATGGCCCCATTTATTATCTTAATTGAGTTTGTATCTTACATATCACGAGCCGTCAGTTTGGGTATGAGATTATTCGCCAATATGTTTGCTGGCCATTCGTTAGTCAAAATTTTAATGTCGCTTGCTTGATTATTTTTAAACTCCGCGTTACCGTTTTTAAGTATACCGGTTTTTATTTTATTGTTGGCTATATTTTTAATGGAAGTGGGTATCGCATATTTACAGTCATACGTGTTTAGCGCGTTGAGTAGTATGTACCTTGAAGACGTTATTCTATTAGGTCACTAAACGTATGTCCAATCTATTGAAAACACGGGCGAACAAAATATTTTTTAAATTTAAAAATATCGGGGAAAATCACTTAATTTATTATCCAGCACCAACTAACTTATTTTATGCGTGAGGTATTGGTTCTTTAATAGGTATTTTGCTAGTTATACAAGTCGGGACGGGGGTTTTACTGGCTATGCATTATGTGCCCCATATTGACGAAGCGTTTACTAGCGTAGAGCGCATAATGCGTGAAGTCCCTTCTGGTTGATTACTGCGATATATGCACGCCAATGGGTCATCTTTTCTATTTATTTTATTATATGCCCACGTTGCTCGTGGTTTATATTATCAGTCATATAAAAAACCAAAGCAGTGAGTATGAGCTAGCGGTGCTTTGTTATTTATACTAATGGCAGGTATAGCCTTTTTAGGTTATACTTTACCTTTAGGGCAGATGAGTTCTTGAGGCTCAACAGTTATTACAAACATGGTGACGACCATACCTTTTTTTGGGTCAAAACTGGTTATTTGAATTTGAGGCGGCTTCGCTATTAACCAAAACACCTTAAATAGGTTTTTTAGCTTACACTATTTTTTGTCTATTATTGTGTTAGCGCTCTCAGCCGCGCACTTAGCTATTTTACATTTAGTGGGCTCAAGTAGCCCTACTGTAAACGAAGTTGAGCTGGATTACACAAAATTTACTCCTTATTACGCGGTTAAGGACTTGGTAACCTTAATATTTTTTTTGTTCAGTTATTTTTTTATTGTATTTTATAAACCAAATTTATTTGGCCACCCCGATAACTATATTCGTGCTGATGCTTTGGTTACTCCTGCGCACATAGTTCCTGAATGGTATTTTTTACCTTTTTATGCGATGTTAAAAGCTTTCCCAAGTAAGGCTGCAGGTGCGCTAGCTATGCTATGTTCAATGCTAATTTTATTTATAGTACCTTGACTTGACTCAATTATAATGGGCTGTGGCAGTTTAATAACAGACCCGAAATATAAACCTGGGTTTGATTTAGCATTTTTAATCTTTATCGCTAATATGCTAACATTAGGATGACTAGGTGGGCTGGCCGTTAGTGATGTAAATCAAATCTGAATGCAAATTGGTACACTGTTATATTTTAGCTACTTTTTAATAGTTATTCCAGGATTAACCTATTCAGAGTGGTTATTTATAGTATACTTTAATCAACTAAAACGTAGGTAACATTTACATTTATAAAACTTTAATTTAAAATAGTTTAGATGGGCTGCTAAAATTAAACTTAACTAAATTTAATTAACAGGGTCGTTATAAAGATATTATTTTGTAGTGTAAAATTAATTATTTAGCTCATTTAAAGTAAGTATAAAAAAGGGGCTTTAACTCCAATAGCATAGTGTCTTATTTGCACTCAGAAAGTTATGGGTGCAACTCCCATAAGCTCCAATTAATTCATATACACAGCTAAAATTTTTGCTCTGTTGGCGAAGTAGTTACGCAGTAGACTCAAACTCTAACATACGCAGGTGCAAGTCCTGCACAGGGTATAGCTGTACCCTCCTTTTTACAAAGTTCCGAGTAAACTAGATTTCGCATAGTTTACTCGCTAACCTGCACGATCTTAAAATATGACTACCGAGAAACAATATCTAGAAGCGCAATATTTATTTAATATTATAAACCCGGCTCTAACAAAAGTAGTATTGGCGGCTTACGATACACCGACGGCAGTAACACTGGCGACACACCGCCGGGCTACTATTGAACTAGCTACATATATCAAACTAAGCAGCATTTTTAAAGCTACTAATCCGCTAGATTGCTATGTGGTTGACGTGGTTGAAAGTAAATACCGATTTACGGTAGTATATACTATTCAAAGCGTTAGTCAAAATACCTTATTGCGGATTGTTACTAAAACTAATGATACGCAACCGCTTATTTCATTGCAAAGCATTTATCCGTCATTTAATTGAGCGGAAAGAGAGGCCTGAGATATGTCAGGGATATTTTTTATTAAGCACCCGGATTTGCGCCGCATATTAACGGACTATGGCTTTACCGGTCATCCGCTGCGGAAGGATTTCCCTTTAAGTGGGTTTAAAGAAGTGCATTATGAAGACGCAACAAAAGCTATCGAATATAGTGCTTTAGAGCTATCACAAAATTATCGAGTTTCAAATTTATTAAACCCCTGAAATTAGTGAGAAAGCGTTCTAAGAAACGAATACCACAAGACATAAAAGTTTGAGTCCGATCTAAGAACGAGACGGATGAAAACTCTTTTGTAATTTCGACCAGGCAGTCTACACATTGAAAAGCCGGCACTAGACGTAATCGCGCAGTCCAGATCTTAAGCGCTGTAACTGCTGCGGAGGAGTCTAATCACTTATTAAAATCGTTTGTAAACATAAACCATGTTTATTATAACACTTTTCAGCGGCAAATTAAACTTTTTTTTAACAAACATAAAAAACGTTTTTGAAAAATCAGGCAGAATCGAGTTAACGAGGCTCGGTTAAAATATATTAAAAATTTATTTTGAGATTTTCAACAACAGAGCATGAAAAAAAACGCTTATTTTACAAATAAAATAGCATCGCTTAGTAAGAATAAAAATTGCTGCGCTATATTAGGTCGCGCAAGAACATTTAACCGTACTTTTTATATGGCTCGGCATAGTATTCGAAAGCTAGCAGATACTGGATTAATCTCCGGCCTTGTTAAATAAATCATATAAAATGCTAACAATAAAAAAAGCCTATGCAGGAGAATTTAAACATTTTTTATCTATATTGCGCCTAGCAATGCTAGATAACCGGCTGTTTGTAACGTTTCCGAAAAAAAAATTTACCTATTTAACAATTTTACAGCAGTTACAAAAACAGGGGTTTATTGAAAGTTACGAAGAACGCCAGGAACTTATTATTGTTAGTCTAAAGCAATCATATTGAAAAAGTGCTCAATTACCTTTGCATGCGTTTTCTAACATTGAATTAATGCAGTGCAATAAGTATAAAACGAGCACTGTACGTCAAATTATTCAATTTTACCGAACACAAGGTCAATTTG
>Ga0302300_1002030_pt1 | contig 10876 bp, 7 predicted proteins | sample III_Palsa_E1_1_FD_198756 | JGI IMG/M metagenome (GOLD analysis project Ga0302300, IMG submission 198756) | Peat permafrost microbial communities from Stordalen Mire near Abisko, Sweden - III_Palsa_E1_1 | ecosystem: Environmental > Terrestrial > Soil > Palsa > Peat permafrost | place: Sweden... | reverse complement strand
CCGGGTTTTTTAGCCCTAAAATATCTTCCAAATAGAGTTTGAATTTTTTTTGCAAAAGTGATAATGTGCCAGATGAAATCGCATCGGATGCAATATGCTTATCTTTTATAGAATTGATGATAGGCGCTAATTCAAACATATTTGCCAATACTTTTGCTGTATTAAAATCATCGTCCATAAATTCTTCTAATTCATTTACGAATTTTAATATCTTTTCTTCCAGTTCCACATCCTTCGCTTTATCACTTGAGCCTTGTAATTTGTTCAACACTTCATACGCTTCCCACAAACGCTTTAGTGCCTTTTCAGATGCCTCCAATGCGGCGCTGCTAAAATCCAATGTACTGCGATAATGGCTTTGTAAAATAAAGAACCGGATCGTCATTGGGCTAAAAGCCTGCGTTAGTAATGGATGCGTACCGCTAAACATCTCTGTTAGTTTAATAACGTTGTTGTAGCTTTTGCCCATTTTTTTACCGTTGATGGTAATCATATTATTATGAATCCAATACTTCGCCGGGTTGTGGTGATTGCAAATAGTGCTTTGTGCAATTTCACTTTCATGATGTGGGAACTGAAGGTCCATACCTCCGCCATGTATATCAAACCAGGCTCCCAAATATTTTGTTGCCATGGCAGAGCACTCGATATGCCAGCCGGGGAAACCTTCGCCCCACGGGCTTGTCCAGCGCATAATATGTTCTGGCGCGGCAGATTTCCATAACGCAAAATCAGCTTTATCTTTTTTTTCTTCCTGGCCATCCAGGTCGCGGGTTGTTTCTAATAAATCATCAAGTATTCGTCCGCTTAATTTTCCATAATCATGGCTTTCTGCATATTTTTTTAAATCGAAATACACGGAACCATTTACTACATAAGCGTATCCTTCTTCAATAATACTTTCGATCATGTTTATTTGCTCTACAATATGCCCCGTCGCGGTTGGTTCAATACTCGGTTCTATACAATTGAACTGTAGCATGGCCCAATGAAAAAGGTTGGTGTATTTCTGCACCAGTTCCATCGGTTCTAATTTTTCCAGAATTGCTTTTTTGCCAACTTTATCTTCAGCTTCCCTGCCTTCTTCTTCAAAATGGCCGGCATCTGTAATATTGCGTACATAGCGCACTTTATAGCCTTTATGGTTTAAATAGCGATAAATAAAATCGAATGTTATATATGGCCTTGCATGGCCAAGATGGCTTTCGCCGCTTACTGTTGGGCCGCAAACGTACATGCCTACATGGCCAGGTGTTATGGATTGAAAATCTTCTTTATGCCGGGTATAAGAATTATAAACTTTAAGAGACATATTTATTAGTTACAAATTACAATTGCGAATTACAGGTTGCAAATTACTGAAATGCAATGTGAGTAAACCAAATGATAAGTAAAAATAAAAAGGTAATATTTTGATGTATTTCTTTTGCTCTTGTTCAATATTGCTATGCAGCATAAGTGAGATTATTCTTTCCTTTTACTAAAAGAAAAGAATAACAGAACAAGTTTGCACGATTCTGCCGTGAAAAACTGAAGCTGGTACAAAAAAATCTAATTTCCATTTAATTGAATATCTGCAATAATAGGATAATGGTCGCTCAGCCTTTTTTTGATACGGGTAAATTGCAGCACAGAAAATTTGGGATCAACAAAAATATTATCGATACGAAGGGTAGGCAAAATTTCGCTGAAGCTGCGGCCGAGGCCCGAGCCTTTTTCTTCGAACGCATTTTGAAGGCCATCGCCAATAGTTTCGTAAGCGTATGAATTAGGTACGTCATTAAAATCGCCGCAAACTATTACGGGATATGGGCTTTTGTTTATTTCAGCCTTGGCATTTCGTGCCTGTAACTGCCGTTTTGGAAAACTGCTTTTAAGTTTACTGAATATGCCTTTTGATTCTTCAACATCATACCTTATGTGCAATGAAGGACTGTCAATAGAATTCAGGTTATCATCGGTAAGTTTCATTGATTGTAAATGAATGTTGAAAACACGAACCGTATCGTCATTGACCAACATGTCGGAATATTGAAAAGTAGAGTTATAATAATTGTATGGGAAGTTTTTTACAGTTTGCCTGTTTATCATCGGGAACTTAGAAAAAATAATGATACCGTAATGCGTGTTCGAAGCCGGATAAAAATCATTTGCTATATCATAAGTATAATAATGATAAGGGAAATGCAAACTATCTATAAAATCCTGCAGCTTATAAAATGCAGTTTTGGATGAATCTGCACAGGACATTTCCTGGAAACAGGCTATATCAGGCTGATAATGGTTTATCAGTTTTATCATTTCATCTTTTTCTTCCGGATGGGTAAAATGTTTTAATATCTCAAATGATTCAACGTTCCAACTCATAACGCGTATTGAATTGGGCATTTTTTTATTTATGAAAGAAGTGGGAAAACGAAAAGGAATGATATTACTGATTTGCCGGAATGTAGCAATAGTTATGATTATGAAAAGTATTGACCAGGCTGAACGGCTGATCAACCATCCTACAAAAAAAATAAATAAGATAACCAACAAGTAAAATGAAGCGAGTGTTAGCAAACCAATAAACCAGGAGTGCGGCCCGGAAAACCATTTTGCCCGGCAGCCAAGGAAAAAAAATACCGCCAAAATTATATTGGCGATCACAAAAAAGGTTTTGATTACTCGGAAACGTTGTTGAGGCATAACAAAATAAAGATAGCCCCTTTCAATGATTTTGTAAAAAACTACAGGTCTTCTTCAGCAGCTCTTTTTAAAATATTTTTTTCTTCGTCGGTAAGAAAACGATAGCCTTGCTGGTTTATTTTATCTAATATTTCATCAACACGTTGTTGTGTAATATTAGCTGTTTTTTTATAGGGTTGCCTGTTATCGGCGTTATAAAAAACCTTTTCTTTTATTTGATTACTGTTTTGTTTTACAGCGGGCGTAAATAAATTCATGAACCAGTTATAAAGATTATTCATCCAGGCACTTCCATCTACATTTCTGTGCAATAGAACAACAAACAATACGCCGGCTAATGCACCGCCTAAATGTGATAAACTATATGCAGCACCCATGCCGACAACTCCTGCAAAATCAATCAGGATATAAATCAATGTAAGCACCCATATTGCAATGCCACCGTTTAAGTTCCTAAAAAAACGATAATCGGGCGCTAATGTAGTCGTAGCAACAGCTACAGCCATTGTTGCTGCGTTGCCGCCTAATAATGCAGACTGATCGATGAATGGTTTTAATGGCGGTATTAAATAGTTGGCCACTATAAAAAATAAAGCGCCGGTTAACCCACCATAGATATAAACCGGTATTATTTTTCTATTGCCGGTAATATCCTGCATGATATATCCAAAGGCCCAAAGCCATAGCATGTTACTAAGCAAACGCATAACTGAAGTATCGCTGAACATATACAGTAAAACTGTCCATGGCCTTTCACTTAGTTTAGTAAGCCTTGCAGGCATTGAAAAATATTGTAAAACCTGTGTATCAAATAAGTTTATGTCTTTTTGAAAAAAGAAATAAGTAACCTGTATAACAAGTAATATTAAAAACATAATTACATTAATGGCAAATAAAGCCACTAACGCATTATTGTCATCGCCGAAGGCAATTCTTCTTCTCGGCGTCCTGTAATCACCATATCTGTCAGATTCTCCCATGTAAGAAAGTATTATTACAAATTTACGGACACGGCGTGAAAAATAAAGTTAACACTTAATAAAGAGTTTCCCGGTTGGTTTTGTTCCAGAAAAGCACCAGCAAGAAGCCTATTAAGGCGCCACCGAGGTGGGCAAAGTGTCCCACATCATCGCCTTTAAATTGATGCACGCCCTGAACAAGTTCAATCAGCATATAAACAGGGATAAAATATTTTGCTTTTATCGGTATTGGGATAAACAATAACATCATTTCTGTATTCGGAAATAAGTAAGCAAAAGCCGCCAATAAACCCATTATGGCGCCTGATGCTCCGAGAGCTTCATATTGCTGTTTGTATTGTTCGAGTAGATCGGCTTTAGTAAAACCATCGGGTATAGCACCGATATTTTTTACAAATTGTTCTGCACTGAACGGAATAAAAAGTTCGATAACTATGCTTGCACCAACACCACAGATAAGATAAAAAATGAGGAATTTTTGAGAGCCCCAGTATTTTTCCAATATGCTTCCAAATATCCAAAGGGTGAACATATTAAAAATAATATGGAAAAAATTATCCGGGTCGTGCATGAACATATTTGTAACCAACTGAAATGGATGGAACAATGGTGATTTATAATAATGCAAAGCACCCCAGGTGGTCACGTCAAATTGTGTGATCAATATCTGCGCTAAATATACCAGCCCATTGATGATGATCAGGTTATAAATAGCAGGTGTATTTCGTTGAAGTGAATTTCCAAATCTAAAAGCCATGTTTCAAAGTTAATAGTTATCGTATCAGTTTTAAAAGTATCACGCACTCAATATGATGAGTGTGTGGGAACAAATCAACCGGTTGAATTTTCTCTACCCGGTATTTTTCGCTTAGCAAATGTATGTCTCTTGCCTGTGTAGCTGTATTGCAACTTACATAGACAATTTTTGATGCTTCAATTTGCAAAAGTTTGTTTATTAATTTTTCGTGCATGCCTGCCCGTGGCGGATCGGTAATGATAACATCAGGTTTGCCATGCAGTTCAAAAAAACTATCATCGCATATTTTAATAACATCGCCCGCGAAAAATTGCGCGTGAGAAATATTATTCAATGCCGCGTTTTCTTTTGCATCTTCAATTGCTTCCGCGATTGTTTCTACACCAATTATTTTTTTTGCGGATTGGCTTACAAAAATACCTATACTACCGGTGCCACAATAAAGATCATAAATAATTTCGGTACTAGTAAGTTCAGCAAAATCTTTGGTAATATTGTATAATTTTTCTGCCTGTTTCGTATTGGTTTGAAAAAAAGATTTCGGGCCGATCTTAAAACGAAACCCGCCGAGCTGTTCAACCACAAAGCCCTTGCCATAGTATGTTTGCGGCAATAAGTCGTAAATACTATCATTCCATTTTGTATTGATAGTATATAATAATGTCGTGATGGAAGGCACTTGTTTTAATAAATGGTCCAGCAATTTTTTTGTTTCAATTCTATCCTCATAATTTAAAACAATATTTATCATTAGCTCGCCGGTTTTACATAAACGGATGATGATATTCCGCAGCCAGCCTGTATGTTCTTTTATATCATAAAAACTATAATTATTTTCTTTGGCGAATGAGCGGACAGTATTTCGGATAACATTATTTATATCATCCATCAAATAACATTCTTCTATATCAATTATCTTATCAAATATTCTTGGCGCATGAAAACCAAGCGCCGGTTGGAAATTGTCTCCATCAACAGGCAAAGTACCTATTTCATCTTTTGTTAAATATCTTTTATTACTAAATGTAAACTCTAATTTATTCCGGTAATGAATAGTGTCATCGCTGCCAATGATTGGCAATACTTCAGGCAATTCTATTTTACCAATGCGTTTTAAATTTTGAATAACTTCCTGTTGCTTATATTCTAATTGTTTTTTATAAGGAAGCATTTGCCATTTACATCCGCCACAAACGCCAAAATGTTTGCAAAAAGGCTGAACCCTTTCATCAGAATAAGCATGCATATTTGTGGCGCGCCCTTCGGCCCAATCTTTTTTATTTTTAGTAAGATACACATCTACGATATCACCCGGCACAGCACCTTCTATGAATATTACTTTGCCGTCCAGCTTTGCCAGCGACCTGCCTTCTGCGGCATAACCTGTAACTTCAATTTTTTCCAGTAAAATCTTTTTTCTTTTCACGGCAGCAAAAGTAAATCATATATCCTCCATAAAAAATGTTAAGAATTGGTAATGCCAAACCAGCAATTTGTAGTAAAATGCTGGTTAAACATACATTTTGAATACTTTTGCAATCTTCTATTTTACTTATATATTATTATGAAAAGATTATTTGTCATTTTGTTATCTGTCGTTTGTTGTGTTAGTGCCAACGCACAGAATTACCGAATTACTTTACAAACCCCTAATTACACAAGTGGCATTACTTATCTCGCCTATCATATGGGCAAAAACCTGAATGCCGAAGACTCTGCTGTGGTAAGTAATAAAGGAACTGCTATATTTACCGGTAACCGCGTTTTGCCCGGTGGTATTTATGCTATCGTTTTTCCTGGTAAAAGCAGAACGGTCGATTTTTTTGTAGATTCAGGAATAGTGAATAATAATATCACTATAAAAGCAGATACTACCGACCTGTTGAATAAAACGGTTGTTACGGGTTCAAAAGAAAATATTTTATTCGACCAGTATCAAAAGACGATTGCAGCAAAGGGCGAACAACTGGAAAAAGAACGTATTGCCTACACCAATTCAAAAACAAAAGCTGATTCTGCTTTGCATGAAGAGAATTACAGCAAATACAATAAAGAATTAAATGCATATAGGGAAACTATCATTAAAACGCAGCCTAATTCAATGATGGCTACTTTATTAGAAGCAATGAAGGAGCCAGAAATACCCAATAAAAAGCCGCTTACACACCAGGATTCGTTATCTAACTATTATTATTATAAAGAACATTATTGGGATGGAGTTTCGTTTATGGATGAACGTGTTATCCGCACGCCATTTTTTTTACCAAAGCTGGAGCGTTATTACCGTGAAGTGATTGTGCAATCACCGGATAGTATTATTAAAGAATCTGATTATCAGCTATTGCTGGCGCGAACCTGTCCGGAGATGTATAAATTTTTATTGAACTGGTTTACCGATGAATATTTCAACCCGAAATATATGGGCTTAGATGCAGTATTCGTGCATCTTTTCGAAAATTACCATAGCAAAGGAATTAGTTATTGGCTGAATGATAAACAGCAACAAGCCATCAGCCGTCAGGCTTATATGGTAATGTCTAATTTAATCGGGTTGCAGGCTGCTAACCTTGAGTTGATTGACACGGCTGACAAACCTACGCCACTTTATAGCCTGGATGCCGATTATACATTGGTTTGTTTTTGGGACCCGACCTGCAGCCATTGTAAAGAACAGGTTCCTAAAATTGATTCGATTTACCAGGCAAGCTGGAAAAAGCACAATGTAAAAATATACGCTGTATTAACAGAAGATGTAAAACCGGAATGGATAAAATATATCCGCGAACATAGCCTGGGCGATTGGACAAATGTGTATGAAACCAAAGAAATGGAAAAAGCCGATGCCGATGCGCAGAAAGCGAGTTTCCGCCAATTGTACGATGTAACGATGACGCCTACACTATTTTTACTGGATAAGGAAAAACGTATCATTGCAAAAAAACTTACCTGGGAACAAATAAACGACCTGTTGCAGGTAAAATGGAACAATAAAACCAACTAATTGAAAACGGGATTGCTATGAAAAAAATCTGTTTATTGTTTGTATTATGTCTTGCCACGACACAGCTTTTTTCACAAACACTTTTTACGTATGGCAACGATGCTGTTAGTAAAGATGAATTTTTAAGGGCGTACAATAAAAATAAAACGCCGGTAACGAATAAAGAAAAAGCGCTGCGTGAATACTTAGACCTGTATGCAAAATTTAAATTAAAGGTAAAGGTTGCCAAAGAAATGCAATTGGATACATTGCAGCAACTGCAAGCCGACATGCAAAATTTCCGAAGCCAGGTTGAAGATGCTTTTATAAATAATGATAAAGGGCTGACAGACCTTGTGGATGAGGCATTTCAACGTAAACAAAAAGACATTCATGTATTGCATTTTTATATTCCAAATACAGATAAAACAACTTTCGCAGATTCATTAAAAGCTGTTGCCGCGATTAATGAAGTATACGCGCAATTAAAAAATGGCAATAACAATTATGATGAACTGGCGCAAGATGTAAGCAACCGTTTTGTGGCTGTACAAAAAACAGATGTCGGTTATATTACTGCATTATCTGTTCCTTATCAATATGAAAATATTATTTATGGATTAAAGCCCGGAGAAGCAAGCAGGCCCTATCATTCAAAAAGCGGCTGGCATGTTTTTAAAAATTTAGATGAAAGAAAAAGCCCTGGCAAATGGAAAATTGCACAAATACTGCTTGCATTGCCACCAAATGCTACGCCTGAAATTACTGCTGCGATTGGGGAAAAAGCAGATTCATTATACAATCGTTTAAAAGCCGGCGAGGACTTTGAAACATTGGCAAAGAAGTATAGCCAGGATAAATTAACCTATCAAAATGGTGGAGAGATGCCGATGTTCAGCACCGGCAAATTTGATAATACATTTGAAAGCAATGTTTTTCAATTAAAAAACGACAGCGACATTTCAAAACCTTTTTTGACCAAATATGGATATCACATTGTAAAACGCCTGCAGGTGATACCAACACCAACAGATGAAAAAGCTGATGAAAATTTTGTGTACACATTAAAGCAACAGGTATTACAAGACTCAAGAGTAAACGCTGCCAAACAAAAATTTTTAGAAGATGTGTTGGTTAAAATTGGTTACAAAAGAAATAAAGCTGTAAAAGAAGATGAGCTTTTTCAATATGCAGATAGTGTAACTGTCAATAAAAAAACAGCCAATTATCCTGTCAGTAATAAAACTATTTTTTCATTTACAAAACGGAATATAAAAGGTGCAGATTGGTTGAAATTTATAAACGATTTTCGGCAAAATCCAGCACTCAATGGCAACGGAAAAAATTTTTCTGATAAAGAATTGTTTGATAAATATATCAACACGGCAGCACTTGATTATTACCGCAACCACCTGGAAGAATACAATGCTGATTTTAAATACCAGATGCAGGAATTCCGCGAAGGCAACATGCTGTTTGAGATTATGGAAAGGAATGTATGGAGCAAAGCATCCAGCGACAGCGCCGGTTTGTTGAAATATTATAGTGAACACCAATCAAAATATTTGTGGGCATCCAGTGTTTCGGTGTTGTTGTTCAGCTGTACCAATAACAAAGCTGCACAAGATGCGATTGATGCATTAAAAAATGGGAAAGACTGGAGGCAGATTGCGAATGAAAGCGATGGACGAGTGCAGGCAGATTCGGGGAGGTATGAAATAACGCAGATTCAGGTTCCTGCTGGTACTAATATAAAAGAAGGTTTGATATCTGATCCTGTAATGAATGCAACAGATAACACGGCCAGCTTTGTAAAAGTAATAAAAGTATTTCCTGCTGATCAGCAACGCAGCTTTGAAGAGGCGCGAGGCCTTGTAATAAACGATTATCAAAATTATTTAGAAGACCAATGGGTTGCTGAATTAAAAAGTAAATACCCAATTAAAGTTAATGAAGCTGTTTTTCAGTCTTTATTAAAATAGGATTATTATTTTAATCCAAGTATTTGTGTTGCTATTAACTATACTTCCTGCAACTTATTTAAAAATATGGATCTGCATTTCAGCAAAGAACAAGCCCTGCAAAAAGCCAGATATTATTGTACTTACCAGGAACGTTGCCACAGCGAAGTGAAAGAAAAACTCTACAGTCTTGGTTTATATAAAAAAGATGTGGAAGAATTGCTTTCAAATCTCATCGAAGATAATTATTTGAATGAAGAGCGTTTTGCCATACAATTCGCCGGCGGCAGGTTCAGGATAAAGCAATGGGGGAAAGTAAAAATAAAATATGAACTAAAACAAAAACTGGTAAGCGATTTTTGCATTAAAAAAGCACTGGCATCCATCAATGAAAATGATTATCAAAAAACAATACAAAAACTTTTTTCAGCAAAGCTAAAAATACTAAAAGGTGAAAAAAATATCTTTATAAAGAAAAGAAAATTGCAGAATCATTTATTACAAAAAGGTTTTGAAAGCGAATTGATAAATAAACTGATTAATAATAAAATGTAACCTCATATTATTCAGTAGCTACCTTCGGAGTTCTCCAAACAATAATTCTCCATACAATTTCTCCAGTAAGTAATATACCAATTGCAAAAAGAACAGGCTTAAGTGAATGCGCCGATTCAGAAAATGCAGCCGTAATTGCGACTGCATAAACAGCTAACGGCAATAAAATCATTAAAGAAAGCCCGACAACATTTAATGGTATTTTAAAGGGGCGGTGTTCGTCCGGAGCTTTAATGCGCAACATAATTAATGATATGAACTCCAAAGAAAGAGCCGCGCCGTAAATAGTAATATCAATGATCAACAATTGTTCAAACGACCAGAATATCATTACACTGACCACCAGCGAACAAATGATGATAGAAATATAAGGTGTATTAAATTTTGGATGTAGCTTGCTTAATTTTGGTGAAAGCAATTTATCATCTGCCATTACTTTTGGAACGCGGGATACAGATAGTAATACTGCAGAGAACAGACCCAGCGCACTTGCCATTCCGCCAATAGCCAATAATGTTCCCAACCATTTGCCGCCGACTAATTGGCCCAATATTGGAAAACCTTTTTCTTTTAATGTTGAAAAATCTATTCCTGAATTCTGCGCAGCAATAATTGTTATAAAGTATATTATGAACATTAAGCCGAACGATGTTGCTACAGAAATGAGATATGACCTTATCGGCTTGTCAACTTCTTCGGCATATGTAGTTGTATTATCCCAACCCAAAAAATTCCACATCACTGTATATAAACCAAGACCGATAGAAGAAAAGCCAATACCTTTTAAGGATGGGGAAGGAATTGAAAACGAATGTGCATGCGAAAATGCAACGATAAAAAAAATTATGAATGGAATCAATATTGCAGCAGTAAGTACAAGCGATATTCTACCTACGGGAACAATCCCAAAAATATTTAACCCGGCGCTTAGCCATATAATACATAACCAAACGGG
>Ga0302300_1002028_pt1 | contig 10894 bp, 10 predicted proteins | sample III_Palsa_E1_1_FD_198756 | JGI IMG/M metagenome (GOLD analysis project Ga0302300, IMG submission 198756) | Peat permafrost microbial communities from Stordalen Mire near Abisko, Sweden - III_Palsa_E1_1 | ecosystem: Environmental > Terrestrial > Soil > Palsa > Peat permafrost | place: Sweden... | reverse complement strand
ACTTAAACCGTATCCAGTATGGTGAAACCCCGTTGTTGTTTGGGCCTTATTTCGACGCCAAACCAAAAACCGATGAAACTACCGGCGCACCGATACAGACCACGGGCACCACAATGTATCGAAAGGGTGCAACCAAATATGAAGTGTCGGGCAAAAAGACAGATTACGAATACGATCACACCACCATCCTGCCAAGGATATACAGCCAGGAAAACCAGGACCCGCAATTTTATCGTGAATGGCTGGAGATGAGCGATCAACAGACGCCCACCTTTGTCGACAACATGAAATGGATGTTCAGCTGGCAGATATACCAGATGTATGTCCGGTATTTCCTCTGGAACTTTGTTGGCAGATATAATGACGCCGACGGACAGCAAAGCATGACCGGCATTGACGGCAACTGGACCAGCGGTATTCTGGATGGTACCAGGCATCTGCCAAAATCTGTCGTCAACGGCACAACCTATACGCCTTTATATGCGCTTCCGCTAATTATCGGTTTGCTGGGATGCGTGTATCATTTTCAACGCAAAAAGCGGGATGCGCTGGTGGTGCTATTACTTTTCTTTTTTACAGGTCTCGCGATCGTTTTGTATGTAAATCAGCCGAGTATTCAGCCCCGTGAACGCGATTACTCCTACGTCGGCTCGTTCTACGCGTTTGCCATTTGGATTGGCCTGGGCGTGATCGCAATAGCGGAGTTGCTGATACAGGCCAAAGCAAATACAAAAGTTGCCGCGCTCACGGCAACAGGCGTTTGTTTATTGGCAGCCCCTGTGCTGATGGGGAGCAAAGAATGGAAGGACCACGACCGTTCCACCAAGATGACGCCGCATGACATGGCCTATGATTACCTGATATCCTGCCCGGCGAATGCGATTTTGTTTACCTACGGCGATAACGATACCTATTCGTTGTGGTACGACCAGGAAGTTGAAAATATAAGGCCCGATGTGCGTATCGTGAACCTCAGTTTGTTTACCGGCGACTGGTACATCCGCCAGATGCAAAAGAAAATGAACCAATCGGCCCCCTTGCCCATCACCATGCCGTACGAAAAATATGAAGAAGGAGTGCGCGATGTAATCTACATCGATGATAAAAAATTGCCGGGCTATACCGAAGTTAAGGATGTTTTTGATTTCATTACATCCGATAACCGCGCCGCGATGGACCAATACCAAAGCGGAGACTGGGGTAACTACCTGCCCACCAAAAAATGGAAGATCACTGTGAACCCCGACGATGTGATGAAAAATCATGTGATCACGCCCGAACAGAAAGATAAGCTGGCCACAGAGGTCGACTGGACCTATCCATCCAACTATGTTACCAAGGAAAACCTGGCTATGATGGATATCCTGGCCCACAACAACTGGGTAAGGCCGATATGTTTCACTACAACGATAGGCCAGGAAAACCTTATCGGGCTGCAGCAGTACCTGTACAAAGAAGGTTATACCTACCGGTTACTTCCGCTCAAACCGGATACGGCCAACAAAGATCAGTTGGCGAAGATAAACAGCCTTGTGATGTATGACAATGTGATGAACAAGTTTCGGTTCGGCAACTTTAAACATGCGCGTTACCTCGACCACGAATCTACCACCATGTTTTACCCCGTGATGGTTAGCACCTTTAGCGACCTGATCGCAGGGCTGATCAAAGATGGCCACAAGGACCTGGCTTTGAACGTATTTAATAAATTCGATGCCGAGCTATCCGGCATCATTCCTGACCTTGAGGTGGCCGACCGAAAGATAGTGCTGGCGCAAACGGCTTACAGTATCGGCGACATTAAACACGGCGACGAACTGGTTAACGACATAGACGATTACCTCACTGATCAGCTGGATTACAATGCCTCGCAGCTTAAGGATAATTCGGGAAACCTGAACGACAGGGATGTACAATACCAGCTTCAATTTTTGAACGGCATAGCCTCCATCACGGCCGAAAACCACCGCATAGATCTGAACAAGAAACTACAGGCCCAGCTAAAAGATTATAGCACAAAATTTGGCTCGCTGCAACGCCCGACACAATAACCGGCGTTTACTCGTATTTGAAGCCGGGCTCCATAAAAACGGAATCCGGCTTTTTTTTACCTTTACATCCCGCAGAGGCATGCCGGGCCTAGTGGAGGAATCCTTTCACTCCCATCGTCAGTCGTAAATTCAGCCACAGCGGAATACAGCTACGCCACGACTTCCACTGCTACTGCTACTGCTACTGCTACTGCTACTGCTACTGCTACTGCTACTGCTACCCACCCCCTCCGGCCATGAACCATGAACCATGAACTCATTGCTGAATTTATTAAATTGCACTGTGGAAATAACAAAACTCACAGAAAAACATTGGCCCGAGGTAAGGGCAATCTATGAAAGCGGCCTGGCTACGGGTAACGCTAATTTTTCGACCCAAACCCGTGGATGGGAGGAATGGGATTTCGCCCACCTGATTAACTGTCGCCTGGCAGCGGTGGAAAACCACGTGGTATTGGGATGGGCAGCGTTAAGCGCCACTTCCGACAGGTGTGTTTATGAGGGTGTAGCCGAAGTAAGTGTTTACATCAGGGAAGATGCAAGGGGTAAAGGTATTGGCGGTGGTCTGCTAAAAACAATTGTAGAAGAAAGCGAAAAGCAGGGCTTGTGGATGCTTGAATCACGGATCTTTGCCGAAAACCTGGCAAGTCTAACCATTCACAAGCGAAATGGTTTTCGCGTGGTTGGCCGAAGGGAGCGCATCGGCAAAATGAACGGCGTTTGGCGCGATACGATCCTAATGGAAAGAAGAAGCAGTAAGGTGGGAATTTGATCGCGACGCATTTTGTATAAACCAACGATTTTTATTTGAGCAAGCTGGACAAAAAAACAAAGGCGGATATTACTACCCGCCCCGTTCCTCATTTTCAATCAATCAATTAAAACCTAATCTATTATCTTTCACTCTTGTCGCAGAGCATTCTGCTTCCATAATTAAATCATTCCGCATTCGATAGCTATCTGGTCAAACAGATCCGAAAACGAACATCGGATCCCGATAGCAATCGGGGCCGAAATTATTCCTCCCCTTCCAATCTCCGCTTGCTGCTTTCCAGGTGCTTTAAAATCTTGGCTTCCACATAAAAAATGATCTCTTCCGCTATATTCTTCGACTGGTCGCCAACACGCTCCAGCTTACGGATGATCGACAATATGTAAAGGGCTTCCGTTGTGATGGATTCGTCAGCTTTTATTAATTGCGCAATATTTTCAACTGCCTTGTCATTGATCGCATCTAACACATCGTCCCGTTTAAAAATGCTGCGGGCCAAAACGGTATCTTCTTTTTCGAAGGCCGAGCGGGTGTCCGTAAAAATATTCACCGCTTCCTCGTACATCCGCAAAAGGGATGTACGCTCCAATAAATCGACATTGAAATTAACCGAAGAATTAACCACATAAAGCGCTATACCAGCCGCAATATCCCCGATGCGCTCCAGGTTGGTGTTTATCTTCAGTGCTGCGAGTAAAAACCGCAAGTCGATCGCCACAGGGCAATACAGCGCAAAAATATTTTCACAGTCCCTGTCGATCTTGAGTTCATAGGAATTCACCCTTTTCTCCTTGATCAAAACTTCGCGGGCAAGGTCCTTATCAAATTGCAGCATCGCCTCCTTTGCCTTGTTCAGCTGCGACTGGACCAGGATCCACATGTTAACCAGCTCCTTTTTAAGCGCGGAAATTTCGTTTTCTATTGGTGTCATAATTTGCCCCTTAACCCCCTAAAGGGGGAATATTTAAGTTGATAAATGTATTTTATATTCCATTCTTTTAGCCAGCCGCTCCGCCGCTCCCCTTTAGGGGGCTGGGGGGCTAACTAAATCTTCCCGTTATATAATTTTGCGTCCGTATATCAGCCGGCGCGGTAAACATCTGCTTGGTATCGTCAAATTCCACCAATTCGCCCACATAAAAGAAAGCTGTTTTATCACTAACGCGCGCGGCCTGCTGCATGTTATGTGTTACGATGATCAGCGTATAATTAGCCTTCAGTTCGTGAAATAATTGCTCAACGCTTGAAGTGGATATGGGATCGAGCGCCGAAGTCGGTTCGTCAAACAGGATCACCTCCGGCTCCATGGCAATTGCCCTGGCTATACATAAGCGCTGTTGCTGCCCGCCGGAAAGGAACGTTCCTTTTTTGTGCAGGGAGTCTTTAACCTCGTTCCACAAGGCGGCCGACGTTAGTGATTTTTGCACAATGGTATCCAGTTCGGCCTTCGGCACACGCAGTCCATTCAATTTGTAGCCGGCAATAACGTTATCATAAATGCTCAGGTTCGGAAAGGGGTTGGGCCGTTGAAAAACCATCCCTATCTTGTACCGCACATAAATGGGGTTCATGGTGTACACCTCGTCGTCATACAGCTTCAGCGATCCTTTGGCGGTAGCGCCGGGGATCAGCTCATGCATCCGGTTGATGCAGCGCAAAAACGTAGTTTTGCCGCAACCCGATGGCCCCATTACGGCAACAACCTGGTTCTTTTCTATCTTCATCGAAACATCCTTAACCACATGATTATCGCCGAACCAGGCGTTGAATTTTGAAGCGCTTACAACTGTATGTTCCATTTTCGTGTAATCAGTTTTGTAAATATATTTAACAGTAAAACAAACATTAGCAGGATGAACGACGCCCCCCAGGCCAGGTCGTGCTGATCATCGTAAGGACTCGTCGCGTAAGTAAAGATCAAATGGGGCAGGCTCTCCATCGGCTTTGTAATATTTGTCGAGAATAAATTACTTCCAAGCGCAGTAAACAACAAAGGCGCGGTTTCGCCGATAATACGTGCTATCGACAATATGATCCCCGACAATATCCCTGCGAAGCCGCACGGAACGATAACTTTCAGTATAACCCTGTGATAAGGTACGCCTAAGGAGAGCGCCGCTTCCTTCAGCGAAGGTGGAAGCAATAACAATGTTTGCTCGGTTGACCTGATCACAATGGGCAGCATCATAATGGCAAGGGCGATACTACCGGAGACTGCCGAAAAACCAATCGGCTTTACGATCCAAAAATACACGACAATACCCACAACAATTGACGGCACCCCTTGCAGTATATCAACGCAAAGTCCGCTCCAATAAGCAAGCCTGGTTCCGGGGTTCTCACTCAGGTAAATCCCGGCAAGCATCCCCACGGGGATAGCCACTATTGACGACATGGCCACAATGATTACGCTGCCGACAAGGGCATTGGCAATTCCGCCTCCCGTTTCCCCTTCAGGCGCCGGTATGTGGGTCAAAAAGTGCCAGTTAACCTGCATCACGCCCTGCTTAATAATGTAAAGCAGCACAATTATCAGGGGAATGGTAATAACAAAAGCAAAAAATATGATTACCGCTTTAAACAATATGCTTTTGGTATTTCTTAGGCCTAATCGTGCGTCCATCTGATAATTATTTTGAATATCGTGTGATTATCCTTTTACCGATCAAGTTAATAATAACAGTGACGAAGAATAGTACTAAACCAAGTTCAATAAGGGCCGATAAGTACAAAGTATGGTCGGCCTCTGCAAACTCATTGGCGATGACGCTGGCCATCGTATTTCCGGGTCCAAAAAACAGGTCCAGGAATTTAGGAGCAATGGTGCTTGTATTTCCAATGAGGACGGTTACTGCCATTGTTTCGCCAAGGGCCCGGCCGAGCGACAACAGAATACCTGCAAATAAACCCGACCGTGTATAGGGCAATATAACACTGCGGATAACTTCAAAACGGGTTGCACCCAATGCATAGGCGCCTTCCTTCAGTGGTGATGGCACCATGCGGATAAGTGAGGTGCCAAGCGATGCCGCGTAGGGGATGATCATAACAGCCAGCACCAGTGAGGCCGAAAAGATGCCCACGCCATAGGGGGCCACATGGATTTTCATTTCGAAGTTACGCACAATCGGCACCAGCACAAACAATGCCCAAAACCCGTAAATGATCGAAGGGACCGCAGCAATGAGCTCGATCGTATTTTTTAACAGGTTGGAGAGCCAGCCTTTGGGATTGTACTCGCCGAGGTAAATGGCAATCGCATACGAAAAAGGTATCGAAATGATCAGCGCCGTAAAAGACGTTAGGAGTGTGCCAATTAAAAAGGGCCAGGCGCCATAAATGTTATTAACCGGGTCCCAAACTTTCCCCCACAGGTATCCTATGCCCAGGGTCTTAATAGAAGGCATGGATTGGACGATAAGCGTTATCAGGACACCAATAACGATCAGCAGCATGATCACGCTCATCGTTATCAAAATCCGCCTGAAAATGGTTTCCCATTTCATTTGACTGTACGAGAGATCGAGTCTTTTATTCTTCACCGTCATATATCTGTGTGTGTCTGAGCTAAAAGCTGAAAGCAGAAAGCTAAAAGCGTTGAAAAGCATTTAGTTCATGCTGATCTGCCTTTAGTTTTCCGCTTCAGTCCTTTTACAGGGTATTAAACTTTTAGTATTAAGCCTTGACGTTTAGCTTTCTGCTTTGGCCTTTCTCCACTTTAAACTTTAGTCCGTCTGTTTTTCACTTTCGGCCTTTCGGTCCGATAGATATCGGGGTCCGGACTTCCGGACTTTTACAATATCGCTTTGCCGCCATAAGTAGCCGATTTCAAAATATTCTCAGCAACTTTAACGGCTGATTTTGAAAGCGGCGCATAGTTTAAAGGCTCGCAATTTTTCTGACCATCGTGGATGTTGTACCATAACAGCTCAAGCACCATTTTGGCTCTTGCCGCGGTGCGGTCGTTGTATTTTTGCTCTTTGTAGATCAATGCCCAGGTGAAGCTGCTGATTGGGTAACCTTTGGGGTTATCGGTATTGGTTAACGATACCTCGGCATTTGCAGGCAGATCAACATTGCTTGCCAGTGTAGTAGTAACCAGCGAAGGTGTGATAAACTTGCCCGACTTATTCTGGATATTAGCAAAGATCATTTTATTCTCCAGCGCATAGATCAATTCAACATAGCCGATCGCACCGGGAGTATTCTTAACTAATCCGGCAACGCCTTCGCTGCCTTTGCCACCCAAACCTGCCGGCCAGTTAACTGCTGTGGCTTTACCAACTTTCGATGCCCAATCCGGGTTTACCTTCGTTAAAAAGTCAGTAAAGATGTAGGATGTGCCGCTGCCGTCGGAACGGTGAACAACCACAATGGGAAGATTGGGCAATTTAACGCCTTTATTGGTTGCGGCAATTTCGGGGCTGTTCCAGGTAGTGATCTTGCCGAGATAAATGTCGGCAAGATCCTTTCCTGTTAAGCTTAAAGCTGATGTTACACCAGGAATGTTATAAGTTATTACAACAGCGCCCGAAGCCATCGGAATATGCAAAACCGGAACGCCGATCTTTTTTGCCTGGTCGGCATTCAGAGGGGCGTCGGAGCCGCCGAAATCGACCGTTTTATTGGTCAGCTGCAGGATACCGCCGCCCGACCCGATCGATTGGTAATTCACCTTTACATCATGAGTTTTGCCATATTCGGCGAATATCTTTGAGAATAGGGGATACACAAAGGAGCTTCCGGCGCCTAACAGGGTATTGTCCTGGGCGGAAGCGGATTGGGTTAGGCAGCTTGCAACAAGGGCTACAAGGGCTAACGTTAAACTTTTAACTACTTTCATGGTATATTTAATTTTTATTTATTTTCAGTATTTTATTTACCGAATGTGTAGAAGAAAGTTAACCTCCAGATTAAGGTGTGGTCATCCGGCAGGTAGCCTTTTACAGTTGTCTGATACTGGTCAGTGTATTGAACGAACCAAACGTTTGGTTCGAAGTGAACGTTTTTAGTTGGGTTCCAGTCGATACCTAAGGTCACAAATTTTTCCTTGGTAGTCGGATCGTAAGAGCTGTAGTTAGTATTTACAGTGTAGGTATCGGCAGTGGTGAACTTTGTGTCGGGATTGTAATCATCGAAACGTGCAAACCAGTTCACGGTGCCGGCAATAGGACCGCGTGCCCACAATGAAATTGCATTAACGGTTGCGTCTTCAGGTGCTTTGCTAACAGTATTCTCAACACCATTAACCATATCCTGTGTATAAGCTTCAACACCTATGGTAATTGGCTTTGACAGATACGAGACAAATAATTTAGTCATGGAGTGATCCTGTCCGCCGATTAAATAAGTTGCAGGTGCAGTCCTTGCGTAATCCTGGTAAAGGTCAATGTAGATGTGCTGGTTAAATAATTTAGCCCAGATATCGCCATAAAACATTTTGTAAAAACCTGTATTTGCATTTGCTGCTGGTAGCAAGCTGGCCTGCGTGTTATCGCCCATCATTAATACATAACCGAAGTTTTTGGTGGACGGGTCAAAAGTTCCTTGTAAAGAGGCGCCTACGTCGTAAGAGTTGTTTCTGTGGAAGTCGGTAACGGTCCTTTCAACAGAACGATACGACCAGGTGGTTTCCGAAAGGCTGGTTGGGGCGTTTGTGCCGGGCTCGTTCAATGCGAATGAAGGAGTGCTCATTTCACCGATCACGAAGTCAGTTCCGGTCCAAAGGTCTCTCATCCTGACGTTAGCATTCTTGATATAAAAACTCATTTTGTTATCGGCAAGGTTATCACTATTTGAGATTGATGTAGTCCCTGAAACAGGAGTGCTTGCAGCTGGTTCAGACGCTAACAATAATTCAGCCTTAAATTTCTTGGTGATCTCGTAGTCATAGCCCAGGTAAATACGACGGAAAGTGAAAGCGTTCCTGTTGGTTGGTACCTGGTAAAAGCTGTTCTCTTTACCTTGGGTGCTGGTAAGGGCCGGCGAATGAGCATCAAAGTAATAATCACCAAATGCGTAACCCCATACGCGTCGTTGCGGATGCCAGGAAGTGTCGACAGGATCGGCAGATGTCTTTTTGTCTGTGCTTTTAGCTGCAGTGGAAGACGGTTGTACGTTGGGCTGAGGCGCGGCAAACGGAGCCACGGTGCCGGCATTGCTTGTAGCCGCGGCAGAAGGCGCCGGGGCATTGTCTGTGTTGTTTAACGACGTGGTTTGCGCCTTTACGGCAAACCCTATAAACGTCAAACCGATTAGTAAGCCTGTACTAAAAAGTTTTGTAAATGTTTTTTTCATAACCAATAAGGGATTAAATAAATTTTGCCCCAAAGGTGCGGCTGCATCATTAGCTGAATGTTAAGGAATAATTAACGTTTGGTGATATTAGGAGAATGTTAACTTCACAATAAAATCAACACGTCTTAGCAAAAAATATCCGTTTTAATAAGTTTTTAAGGAATAACATACTGATCCATAGTTTCTTAAACTAAAGGTTAACGTCATTTACCAGCTTAATATTAAATTAACATTCACGTGTTTTGCTTAAGGCCTGTTTAACCATCAACTATATTACAGATAAAGCGGGGGACGCATCAAGGACATGGATTCAGACTTGCGGTTTCAACTTTTGTCCCCGCTGCCGGGCAATACCTCAACCTTTATTCATGTCGAAATCAGAAATTCGCAACAATAGTGTTACTTTTGTTGTTTAGTAAACTTTCTGCCCCAAATTTGCTTGATATCTCGGATACTGCAAATGACGAAGACCGGTTCAACATATGATCAAAAGCTTAGGCATGCAAAACTCTTGTTTTTGCTTGCTGTCTGCCTGGTCGTAGCGAGGCCATTTATCGGCTTCGTGATGAATCGTTCGCTTGTGACAGCCCACAGCATCCTGGTAAAATCGTTTACAAAACGTAAGCAGGAATACATCGAGAACGGCGGTTTTGATATAAAGGCAGTGCAGAGAAAGCTGGCCGATCCGGTTCTGCATGTATTTGCGCCCTTCGCCATCTTGTCAGGTATTCTGTTTCTATCTTTAGTAATCGACATTATCGAACCGGTCAACCGGTTTAACCGGATGAGTAAATCCGGACCTTCTCCCACAACTCCTACCTGGTTGATTAACAATCAACTGATCATTTGATTTTGCTGGGTCAGCCAATTGACCCCCATTTCCTTTAACCCTTAGCGGCCCCGGACTTCCTTTGACCACAAATGTAATCCCCGTTTGCTATTGCGTTTTTAATCGTTAGGCCCAAAGTGGTACACTGCCGGCTTAAAATCGTCAAAATCAAATTCAATAAAAAGTGAACACATTAAAATTAACTATAGCAATGAGCATCATGGCGATGTTCCTTTGCAGCGATGCAGTTATTGCTCAAAACAGTAACAACACCATCCCAACCGCAGTAAGCACAGCGTTTGCTGCCAAATATTCAAAAGCAACCATCAAAACATGGCGTACTGACAAAACAGGCTTCGTCGCTAAGGCTACAGCCGGAAACCAGAAGTTTTACGCCACATTTGACCAAAACGGCAATTGGGTAAATACCGTCTCAAAGATCAGCTGGTCCTGGAATTTACCGGCAGAAGTAAGGGCATCGTTAAAGTCGGGCAAGTTTGCCGCATGGCGAATTGACGGCATCAAAAAGATTGAAACACCCCTCAAAAATTTTTACGAGGTGTGCGTAGACAACAGTTACCTGCAACCAGATGCTGACCACGCTTTAGCATTTACCGACAATAAGGTACTGGATTTCAATTCCAATGGCCAGGTCGTTGCAGAAGAAAAAATTAGTTCACCATTGCTGTTTTAGTAAATATTTATTGTGCCGCCTGTGCGTGTCGCCGTTATTTTAAAAAGACATAACGGGGGATGCGCAGACGGTCACAGTTCATTTTCCTTAAAATTTAAAGTAAACATTGAGTCGCATGTCTCTGAACAAACGTAAATCGGCTACAATATTGATTGCGATAGCGGTGTTGTTCTTCGTACTTAAGGCCTTTTTGGGTTTCGCTTTGTTTAGCCGCCTTAATCCTCCTGCACAGGACAATATTTTTGTCAAAG
>Ga0302300_1002026_pt1 | contig 10900 bp, 6 predicted proteins | sample III_Palsa_E1_1_FD_198756 | JGI IMG/M metagenome (GOLD analysis project Ga0302300, IMG submission 198756) | Peat permafrost microbial communities from Stordalen Mire near Abisko, Sweden - III_Palsa_E1_1 | ecosystem: Environmental > Terrestrial > Soil > Palsa > Peat permafrost | place: Sweden... | reverse complement strand
ATTTTTGTTGTTCAAATTACCAAAATAATATTTGGTTATAATAACCAAAAATATAAACAAATGTTTATGAATTATCATTGTATATCTGTTAAAATATAGCTATGTGCGCAAACACAGCTATCTATTGCTATCCTTTAATATCTAGTAAAAACATAACAGTATATAACTTATTGTAACATTGGATGTTATCATGAGATACAATATTACTAAATTAATATTATTATTATTATTATTATTATTATTATTACTTATAATATTTACTGTAACTATACATCTAACAAATATTTATTTTTTGACTGATGTAACGCTAGAAAATAAAGTAAGTATAATATATAACTGTGGCTGCACACATGGTGCTGCGCTAAATATCAACATATATTCAATGCCTAAAATTCATACATATTTGTTAATGTTATAAATATACCTTGATAAAATACGAAATAAGTATAACTTATTTTAAGTGAATGAAGTAATACAATATTATTTTAAATGGTAAAAAATTAGGTACAACAAATTAAAAATTGCATATTAAACATATGTGTGTGTTAGGGTTAATGAAATACTCCGATATGTGGATATGAACAAGATAACAATATTGTTATTAATTATTCCATTGTTAATTTAACGATATTAGGATTTAAATTTATGTACATAAATTTATATCCAACGGAATAATAATATTATTAACAACAATAATTATATAGTTACTGTAATATTATCACATAATTTGCAACAACAAGATTAAATACCGATAACACTTAAAGAGTAATTACATAATATTCGTGTAAGCAAAACCATCCACATTATTCATGTGTTAATTTTTATATCACCTCACGATGATCATAGATCATTGCTTAACCATTATCTCTATCTCTCTTCAGATATATAAACCTTTGATTTACATGAATATTGTGTCAATGTACTTGTATAACAATAATGGTAACATTAAAACAATAACAAAGATTAATATTTACACATACTATTGGGTAAATAACTTTACTTTATAGTAAAGTACAATTGTAAATATTTACAATATAAATTATTATTGTTATGGTTATAGTTACAGTCATAGTCATAAGTAAATTTTTGTTTGTATATTACAATAACATACAGTATTTTATTCATAGTGTTAATACCAACATAATTAGTATCAACAACACAAAATCTAACTTTCTAGTATACTATATATTGTATAGTAATACATTGTTAATATTACTTTTACACAATTATTATATGGATATTTAAAATTGGATAGTATAAAACACTATTATTATTATTATTATTATTATTATTATTATTATTATTATTATTATTATTATTATTATTATTATTATTATAATATTAAACAATATACAAACTTATTATTAAAATGCAAATTTATATGTTACTGTAATATATAATATATAATTAAGAGTTATGATATATATTTTTTACGGGACTTTTTGGTATAATGTATTTTTTACACAAAATTATACAAACCAAGTATAATTACCTTCACTTCTAACACATTAATGTATCCGAGACATATTTATATAGTAAATATATTATTATGGGAAGAGAAAAAAGAAGAGAGAAAAGAAATACGAAGTATATAAATATGTCTAATACTAAAAAGTAAACATTTTGTGTGCGATTACATGCATGGTATTAATAATGGTAAAAATTCTAGATTTATTATACCTCAAGGTTTAAAGGTCGGTTGCAAGAAGATTACATGTGTAGTGTATGTGAACATAATTTCGATTATAGTATCAAAACGTCGATGTTGTTGATAATATGCTCAAGAAGTTATCAACAACATCGACGTTTTGATACTACTTCTACTTCTAACCAAAAGAATAATGATACATACAAAAACATTAAGTTGATATTAAGCTTAATATTGTTATCTAACCCAACTACTTTTATCCCATATTTATTACTGGTCCTACTAATAGTAGGAAATTATTGTGTAATTTAATTTGTACCTGTTTAAGTAATTTAGCGCAAGTAGTAAATGTTGGTATGTTGCATACTGGTAATCGAGATCAAGTGGGTGTGATCTTGAGAATAAGACATGTTGTTATTTAAAGTTGTTATAATTATTGTATTATATAAGTGCAATTACATAATATTTGTGTAGGCAACAAACCACAACGATTATGTGATCATACGTATAATAATTATGTATTCTACTAAAAAAGGTTGCTGTTAAACACATGATAATTTACATGAATATTGTGGTCAGTTGCCTACACGAATTGCCATGTAATGGTATTTTATATTCTAGGGATATAAAACATTGTTTGAAATGTGGAACTAGTATGTATATATTATTATTATATACCAACTGGTAATATTACATTGTTAATTCAATTAACAATAACATAAGAAATATTACTACACTAAACAATATGCATTAATATATATAAGTATTTAAAATGGTAAAGAAAGTATAAAAACGATATCTTTTTCCATTGTTGTAGTTATTTGTACTTATATATTTTATGTTAAAACCATTTAACACCATTTATTTAGATGTTAATTATGCTGTTTATATTTTACCAATATTAAGAGTAATTACATAATATATGTGTAAGCAACTATATCCACAGTAGTTATGTAACCATTCTTAATATCATCTAAGTGTAATTTGTGTTGATAACCTTTATTTTGATACAAAAATATAATATACAAGATACAACAGAGAGGATATTATAAGTAAGTGAGTAGGAAAAGATGGTAAGATATATATATGGCTTCTACAATATGTTTACATATGTTCAAATATTCTTATTAGGTAGAAAAATATACTTAACATTATTTATGTAATACAATTATTAATAACTGTATATTAATGATGGTGATTATATACTAAATACATATTAGATATGTAATTTCTTATACAACAATAAATACTTAACCTTATAAACACAAGTAATATTATATGCATAATATATAACATGTAAATAAGTACAATAACATATTATACATATATTGTTTATAATATATTATTATAACATCTAACTATGTTATTAATGTTATATAGTGTATTGGCTACATACATATACCATCAAAATAATAAGTTAATAATATAATCATACTATCACATAATATTTGTGGATAGTTGCATACACTAATATTATGTAATTGTACATATATTACATAATTACAATATGTAGATAATTATATAACATATGTACAATTCTCTTTCTTTGTTTTATTTACCAAAAATATAACCTCCTTGTATCTTTATCTCTCTTTCCCTTCTCCACCATTCTTCTCTCTTTCTCTATCTGTCAACAACAAAATATATTAGTAAACAAAACATTACTGTTATCAACTTCATGTTATATTAATATGTTAATGTAAAATCATATGTTTGATATATTTTGTGTGTATGTGGAACGTGTATTAAGAGATAGGTAGGATGATGAACAAATAGGATGAACGAAGGAGGACAATAAACATAAAACAACAACATATTATATGTTGTTTACATTACTATTTTTTTATCTGTACATATTTAATTATATGTCAACGGAAACATATCTTAGTGTCAAAAATACCAAACTATAGTGTTTCTACATTTTATACTATTACTAATATTGTTTACATAATTATTGTATAGTAAAGATTTAGATTTGGATAAGGTAGAGTACCATAGTACTATATAATAACAATAATATAAACATATATATATCATTAAAGTACAAATTTATATGTTACAGTAACATATAGTATATAGTTGAGACTCTTAATACTTGTTTTTGACAGGATTTTTCTTGACATGAGATATTTTTACACAAAATCTTGTAAAACAAAATATGTTTACCGGTATTTTTATTATGTTGATGTACAAGAGAGTATGTATTACATATAACAATATTTTATTTTTGGTGGTTGACTAATATATATAAAAAGTTTAGTTGCTTATGCTAAACAGTAATGTTATTAAAATTATAAATTATAAATTATGGTATGTGCAAATATATATATATATATATATGTATACACTATTCCATTTGAATACTAAAAATAGTGTAGAAATTGTTATGTTATTTATCGTGATAGTATATAAACATGTTTATTATTAACAAAACAGGTAGACATATTTTGTTTTACAAGATTTTGTGTAAAAATATCACATGACAAGAAAATCCTGTCAAAAATAAATATTAAGACTTTCAACTATATACTATATGTTACTGTAACATATAAAATTATATTCTTTGTAATAAATAATACAATTACATATTTATGTATTTATATATATATATATATATAGTTATACATGAAATGAGTATATTTCTAATTTATATTCACATACAAGTAAAAGTATAGAAGACATAAACTATAATACATGTTATACTTTTAAACAATAACAACTTTAAAAAATTTACAGTACAAGATACTATCTTGTAAATCCACATAGTAATTTATATAATATTGTAATATTAATAAACATATAATTAAATAATTATACTTACATGATCACATAATCATTGTGGTTACTTTGCCTAACGCTTGTCACTGCGTTTGTCACTTGTCGCAGCTTGCTGATTTGTGAGCTACTTGTAAACCTTAGGTTTACAAACAGACTCAAGACCACTTACACAGATATTATGTAATAATACACTATTTGTACATGTTAAAAATAACAGTTAGATATTGGTGTTAAAATATTCAACTACATATTATATGTAGTTAATGGTTATACCCTTATTTTTTTATTAATCTTTCTCTCTTTTTCTCTTTATTTTATATATATATATATGTATATATTATTAACATTCTTACCAATGTTCAAACTATGTAAAACTACATAAACCTGTGTATTCAACTATCCACAGTAATTATGTAAATATTTTTAATAACAACTAGAAATACTTTTTTACTGTTAACTCTTATTTAGTAATATGTAATAATATAATAAAGAAATAGAATAGAACAAATAATATAATTATATTAATAGGAGAGAAGTAATAGAGTTAATAACTGGTATAGATTATATATTTCAAATATATCCAACTACCTCATCATCTCATCATCCTACAAATAGATAATAGTTATATATATATATATATTGGTTACATAATAACATATATAAAACTATTATCAATACAAATAATATTATACTATACCATATAGTATGCAATTAAATAAATACTTAAATAACTTATATATATGCTACTTATAATTAACTATTAATAAGTAAACATATAATATAAACAAGTTAAACTTGTATATCTATAATTATAACTATAAATACTATTTATAGTTATAATAATCTTTATATAGTGTTTATATATAAAGATTATTATACTAATACTTTATATAAGACTTATTATATAAGTAATAAAGAAAGAAAGATATATACTAAAGATACTAAAGATAGAATATATAATGTAACATTATATAAATATAGTAATTGTATGGTATGGTATTATCGTATGTAATTAATGTGTTATTAATTAAAAATAAAATATTGTTTGACATATGCATGTACTGTGTGTTAATCATAGTAGATGAATGGTGGAATATTTTTTTGGGAGGTATTTTTCGAAAATTTTTTGGCGCGAACTACATATTTTTAAAAAATCTTTGTCAAAAAATTATCTATCTGTGACAAATAAACATTCAACACACATGGCTACCAGCTAGTGTACAAACAACATTGTTTTAGTGAAATATTTTTACTACATGTAATAACAGTAAATATTTACATCTTATTAATATACATTATAAATATTATGGTTTTCAATGCATTTTGAATTACAAGTTTTTATATTAAAATATAAATTATGTGTATATATATGCACATGCACATTAAATTACAAGATTAAATAAAATAATGTTAACCATATCGTTGTTACACATGATTTAATATAATTTATATGTTGATTTAAATTGATGATAATCCAATAAATTACACTTTAGTACTCTATCTCTTTCTCTACCACAAAACATGACATTCATAGTGCTTTAAATTTATTGATACGTGTGTATATGTATGTGTATACATGTGTAATGTAAATGATAAACATTTTTGTGGTTTTTCTTAAACTCAAAAACAGTTAAAAATACGTCTCTAAACTAAAAACTATAAAGATTACAAACCAACAACATATTTTTAATTGTTTTTGAGTTTAAGAAAAACCACAAAAATGTTTTAACAATATTCTTTTTAGTTTATTACATAATATATGTAATAATGTAAGTACTACAGTAAATATTGTGCACTCAGCATGTTTTTAATGTATGTATGTATACAATATGCTATATAATAGACAACAATAAAAGTACAATTTTATATGTTACTATAACATATAGTATATAGTTGAAGCATATGATATATGTTTTTGACAGGATTTTGTTGGTATGAGATATTTTTGTACAAAATCTTGTGAAACAAAATATATTCACCTGTAATTTTAATATATGAATATAAACGTGTATATATGTTGTAAGCATTAATATTATATTACAATATTTATCAGATATAAAATATATTACTATTACCCCACTTGGGGGAGGGAAGGGGAGGGAGGGGAAGGGATGTGGTACTAAAATTAGTATTTAAACATATTGTTGTATTCACATCACTGCATTATACAAACATAATTATTAGTAGACAATAATACAGGTAAATATGTTTTTACAAGTTTTTGTACAAAAATATCTCATACCAAAAAATCCTGTTAAAAATATGTATCGATAGATATATCTATATACTATATGTTACAATAACATATAAAATTATGTTTTTAGTAATAATATGTTTGTATAATATTATTATAAGGAATAGATTAGAAGAGGAGAAATAAAATACAAATACTGTATAATTTAGTCTCAAGTGGTAAAAACCTTTCACCCATTAATATTCAATGACTATGTATATCACAATGATATATCACTAACATTAAATGTTTATAACTTATGTTATTAGTCAATAACATAAGAACAAATTTACATCGTGTTACAATACTAACAATACTAATGATAAATATAATATATTGTTATTGTGGATAACAATTATACATATTACCACTATTAAATTAAACATAAATTATATAGATATATACAATAAATATATAAAGTACTAATTTATGTTAACAATAATTATAATTATAATTACCTTTGTCAATATCAATAATATTCACATATAGTTGTGTAAGCAACTAACGCCACAATACTAAGTGACTATCTGTATTATTAAATAAAAGTATATCATGGTGGATAACGTTTATTTTAATGAATGAAATATGGAAAGAGGAATAAAGATAAGAAAAGAAGATACGATAGTATATAATATACTATAATTGTAATTATACACATTACAATATATTATATTTACATTTATTTTTGTAGATATGTAGGTGTTAACATAATATTATATTATGTAAAATAGTTAATATATTTAAAATACAACATTGTTATATTTTACACACTTATTATTTATTCATTCGAGCGATGGAGAAACAATGTATGGAGAAACAATGTATGGAAAGTATAGGAAAGGAGAAGAGAGTGTAGGATAAGAAAGAAATATATTTACTATAGTTGATACCAAAACATAAATATAAGAAGATAAAATAATTAGTAATATATTATACATTATTACTATAAAGTACATAAAATTACAATAATAAGTATAAATTGTAATAAAGATATGTATTATCATTGGGCACTTACATAATATTTGTGTAAGCGGTTGTGAGCTACTTGTGAACCTAAGGTTCACAAACAGGATCACAAGCAGCAAGCTGCGACAAGCGACAAACCGAAGGTAGGCTATGCCAAACGCAGTGACAAGCGCTAGGCAAAGTAACCACAATAATTATGGGGTCCACCATTATTTTATACTTGAAACAAACTTGTATGATTACATGATCTTTGTGGTGTGATTGCCTACACGAATGTTATGTAATTACACTATATTTATTTGTAATAAATCCTAAAATCTTGTAATGTTTCAACCATACATAAAATATATTTTCTTGACTAAAAGGAAGGAAGGAAGGAAGGAAGGAAGTAAGGAAGAATAAGTTATACAATAGCAGTTATTTTTAACCTTCATGTATACTATATATTATAATAATATATTAAAATAATTTATTCGATATATGTATTATTGTTTTAATGTATTATCATACTAATGTTATTATAATTATACATTTACAAGTAATACATATTTTGTTTGTCAGATAAACAAAAATACAACCTTATAAATTTGCAATATAAGATATTATGGTTATCTATTATATATTATATATTATATTAACACCAAAACAAGTTTACTATTAATAATAAGTTTGTTATCTATTACACTTTATACTATTTTTAGTACATAGGACTAATATTAAGTTGTATTGGTTGGTGTAAAATTATTTACAGTTGGTTAATATAATATATTATTATATTACATGATACAAACATAATAAAGTTAAAAGTAGGATTTTAGTTGTTAATGTAATGCACAGTACATAATTAACAACTTCGATACCTATTTTTGACAGGATTTTGTTGGTATGAGATATTTTTACACAAATTTTTACAAACAGACATGTTTTGAAAGGATCCATAATTTATTAATATATACTGTATATAGTTCAATGTCCAAATTTTAAGTTACCTGTCTCAAAATACTATTCTTGACAACAACACTGTTATTAAAAGTATCACTTAAATTATAAATATACCAACTCTATGTATTATAAAGTATAAAGTGATTTGAAGTAGACTTTAAATTGTAGTGTTTGTATATAATTTTATGTATACAGTAACTAGTATTAATATTTTGGATATTAAATTTTAGTTCCTGCAGTAACCTTTGTTTTAATATGTTAATGTATATAAACCAAAGGTTACTAAAGTAGAATTTTATATGTTAATATAACATATATTATATATATAGTTAAGACTTTCGATACTCGTTTTTAACAGGATTTTTTGGTATTGGGTATTTTTTACATTAAAAACTTGTAAACCAAAATGTTTTACATGTACTTTTAACATACCACTTGTTAATATTATAATTACTACCATACTTTTTTATTTACCAGTCATGTAAAATATATAATAACATATACATTAGGTACTATATGTTGCTTAAATTATACAAATATAACAATTAATATAACAGTTAATACAACTGAATAATTATCAATATCATCACATAAGAGACACAATTAATATTCCCCCATCCACACCCTCTCCTCTCTCCCTTCTTCTCTCCACCCAAATATATCTACTTGTGATATAATCTTAGTAGATATATTACAATTTAACAATTGTAATAGTAGAGTATAATAGGATAGTATATTCTTTTACCGTTAAAATTATAATTTATATGTTAATGTAACATATAGAGTATATAGTTAAGATATTGGATACTGGTTTTTGACAGGATTTTTTGACATGAAGTATTTTTACACCAAAATTTGTAAACGAGGAAATATATATGTTTACCTGTAATTTTAATAATAGAGATATGTATATAGTATATACTGTTAATTAAATTATAACTTTTTAGTATATACTACTCTTATTAAATAATATATAATATTACTACTTGTATACTAAAAATTAATATCTGTATTTTTTATTCTCATTAGTATCATAATATATACATATCTCTATTATTAAAATTACAGGTAAACATATATCCTCGTTTACAAATTTTGGTGTAAAAATATCTCACACCAAAAAATCCTGTCAAAAATAACTATCCGATGTATTAACTATATACTATATGTTACAGTAACATATAAAATTATAATTTTAATGATAATACTTTTATATTATGAGTGAAAGGAATAATCTAATGATATAAATACTAGATTACAATTTGAAGTAATATTAAAGTTCCATCCAAATAATATATAATATTGTTTGTTAACTATAGTTAACAAATAATTATTAATGTGACTATTATTAATATAATGTTATTTATGACTAATTCAATACTATAAATATTATAATAAATATTATGATAAACATTATAATAACAACAGTATTTATTATAATGTTTATCATATAAGACTGTTATTCCAATTAACAATAAACTTTGTTAATAATATATATGTTATGATAGTGGTATAAAAATAAGAGAGAATAAGTAAAAGAAGGTAGATTTAATGTTTAACAATTACCAATTTACAATATATAACAATTATATATTAACTTATTTTAAACAATATGTATATATGTACAAACATGTAAAAATATAAGGTATAGATTATGTTCATTAACATCAATAACATCTATTAATGTAAATTTAATTTAATATTTGTATTATAAAATAACATATAATATGTTATTAACACTCTTTCATTTGTATAAACACTTACAATTATGTTTATATATTATATTTTAACACTAACAAATTACTTTAATAACAAATAGGGATGGTATTCCCCCCTTATTATTTTAAATACTTATATCATATATGGTGTATATACTAAAATAAATTATATACTTGGTATCTAAATGCTTTTACAGTCTGTTGATATAATAACATATTATATTATATAATGTAAACACAATATCATTGAAACACAAATTTATATGTTACTGACACATACGATACATAGTTAGCATGTTCAATAATTGTTTTTGACAGGATTTTTTGGTATGATGTATTTTTAAACAAAATTTTGTAAAAAAGATATGTAACAAGATGATTAATATCTCAACATACAATATTATATACTTCATAGTATATAAAGTTGGTATATTTATAATTTACACTACTAACCCATAATATTATTAATATATTATTTCAAAGTAGGTAAAATAAAAATAAACATTAAATTATATGTATACAATATATAGTATTATATGATAAGATATTAGTAATCTTGTCAAATACATGTATTTTTACAAGATTTTGTGTAAAAATACATCATGACAAGAAAAT
>Ga0302300_1002025_pt1 | contig 10903 bp, 3 predicted proteins | sample III_Palsa_E1_1_FD_198756 | JGI IMG/M metagenome (GOLD analysis project Ga0302300, IMG submission 198756) | Peat permafrost microbial communities from Stordalen Mire near Abisko, Sweden - III_Palsa_E1_1 | ecosystem: Environmental > Terrestrial > Soil > Palsa > Peat permafrost | place: Sweden... | reverse complement strand
TGTAATAATATTCGTATCATCCCATAATTATTGTGGTTAGTTGTTTAGCGCAGCTTACCTTCGGTTTACACAGATATTATGCAATGGCACTTATACTACTAACAGCTAATTTTGGTAATTACAAATATTACATACATGATTATTGTGGTTAATTGGATACACAAGTATTATGTAATTACACTAATATATACACCAATATGTTATTTGTGAACAGAATTATATGTTAGTCCTGAATTTATGGGTAGTAGGTTCCACTGCAGAACCTACCCTCAGATAGGTTTACAATACGAGGGCAATCACAATAAATTTGTGTATCCAACTAACCACAATGATCTTGTGATAATTTGAGTATTATACTCATATTTATATTATAATAATATCATATCACACAACTGGATACAATAATATATATATATACATAGTATAACAATATTAAAAATGTATGTGATAGACAACATGTAAAGTTTATATCTGATATAGATACTAATTGTTGTCTTGTATACTATTTTATTTATAGTTTATAACATTATATCTTCGAGATATAATAGTAATACAAAATACATTAGTTAGAATTGGTTCCATGTATTAAGAAACAAAAGAGGGAATGGAGTAGGAAATAATTATTTACGTTTAAGTGTTTATACGAGAGTAATTACATAATATCCGTGTAAGCCAAAGGCATACCTCAGACCGCAGGTATGTCCTATGGAGAAAATACTCTAAAGAGAAATGGCTCCGGCGAAGCCCACCTTTGGTTTGCCAGAGAGAAGAGCTGCGCTAAGCAACTCCCGCTTCTCTTGTCACGAATATTATGTGGTTTATCGAAGAGTATCTTTACTATATATAAGTATAGTATACATTAATAATACATAGGAATATTACTACTATCCACATAATATTCGTGGTGAGTTGCTTACACGAATAATATGTAATGACATTTATGTACCCAAGGTGAGCCAAGTTATATTTTGGGTAAAGAATAAGAATACAACGAAGTATAAAATGTAGTGACAAAAAGAGAGAGAGAGAGAGAAAGATGGGTCATAATGTTAACCCATGATGTTACAATGATGTACATATATTTTAAAATGATATTCGAATTATTTGTACGTATAAAACAAAGTTTGGATATTTGAAGATATGACTATAACATTCTCTTTCAGTGATGGTAAAAATTTGTATGCACAAAGTGTTGACAGTTCAACTCTAGTCAAAGATGTAATGTTGTATTTCAACACGTCAGATGTGACAATTGATGTTCTGGATGTATATACCGATGTATTCGACGTTTATTTTAAGTTTATAACTGGCGATAAATATGTAAATATTACCGACCTTAACACATTATTAACATGTTTCAACATGGAATCTTATTTCATTGACAACACATTCTTCAAATATTTAATAACACAGGCTTATAATATGTGGGATGAGTTCTATCCTCACATAAATACAGTACCTGATGAACGAATGGTTTACCTTTATGCACCTTATGAGTTTGTACCAGATGATTACATGGATAGTCCTGCCTTCTTTAATGCATGGTTAAAGAATAATCAAAACAAGCATATCACTCTAAAGCGGGGACTGCTCATGATTAAACAAAATAGACATCCCTTGACCAAACGTAATGAAATACACTACACACAGGTTACTTATTATGATGTTGATGATGTTGATGATGATGATGTTGATGATGATGATGTTGATGATGATGATGTTGATGATGATGATGATGATGTTGATGATGATGATGTTGATGATGATAATAATATTAATAATAAACAAATTCATGAGTTAGATGCTTATGTGGTCGATGTCGGTGATGAGGATAGGAAATTAGGACACAGAACTGTAAAAAGTTGGTATAGAAATGGGCAACTTGAGCAAGATGGTTATGCCATTGACGGAATACTATATGGTCTACAACAACAATGGTTTGAAAATGGTGAGCCACAAGTTAAAGCCTACTTCGTCAACGGACAACAGGATGGTTTATACGAAACATGGTATGAAAATGGTAAACCAAATATTAAACATAATTTTGTTAATGGTCAACAAGAGGGACTACAAGAAGATTATTATGATAATGGACAAATTAAGAGTAGGCATTTTTACGTTGATGGAGAAGAGGATGGTGTGCAGGAGGAACGGTATGAGAATGGTAATGTCGAAAATAGATATAACTATGTTAATGGAAAAAAACATGGTCGATCGGAAATGTGGTATGAAAGTGGTGAGCTTAAGTACGAATTTAATTTTGTTGATGGAAACAAACATGGTTTAGAACAAAAATGGTATGATAGTTATTATACTGACCCCATTACAGGACAGTCAAAACAAAGGTTGTCTTACCAATGTTACTATGTTAATGGTAGGCAAGAGGGTTTGGATTCCAGCTGGTACGAAAATGGTCAACTTGATCATGAGAGTAATTATGTCAATGGTGAGCATGAGGGTTTATACTTGGCTTGGTATGAAAATGGTGAGCCTAAATACAAACATAATTATAATAATGGTCAACTTGATGGTTTACAAGAAGATTGGTATGTAAATGGTAAACCCAAATCTATAAAACATTATGTTAACGGTTACAAGGATGGTTTACAACAAGAGTGGTATGATAATGGTAACCCAAAGAAGGTGGAAAATTATGCTGGTGGGAAGAAACATGGTATGTATGAGCTTTGGTATGAGTCTGGTCAACCTAAAGTTAAAGTGGAATATAGACATAATGAGGAATATGGTTCGGAACAATTGTGGAATGAAGAGGGAAAACCTGTAAGTTATCTAATGTTTTATGAGTAAGTAGTTCTCACCCATGAACATACATAGTTGTATGTACACAACACACAACACACAACACACAACACACAACACACAACACACAACACACAACACACAACACACAACACACAACACACAACACACAACACACAACACACAACACACAACACACAACACAATCTATTACATAATTACAAATTAAGTTTGTAATAACTATTTTATGTATGTAATGTGTTATATTATAACATATGAACATAATAGTATTTACATTGTATGTGGAGCTGTTATATATAAATAATATTTTACTATCTTATATGTAGTATTACATACAAGTATACAATGTTGTAATATTTTAAACCAATAATGTAAAAATATGTTGAACATAATAGTTATTAGTATACTATATACTAATACTTGACTACATAAAATATATTTGTATATTGAAGGCAGAGAAATGCAAAATATTCAGTGCTATACAAGTTATTCGTAAAGAATGTGTAATAATATAAGGATAATTACCCGTATATAGCAGACAATTAGAATATAATTACCTTCTTACTCTCTCATCTTTCACTTCTCACCAAATTAGTTACAAAACTACCATCAAACATATTTATCGAATTTCTTAAACGATTCGAAACATTAAAATATTATCTGGATATTCAATGAACAATATTATTTTAATGTTTCGAATCGTTTAAGAAATTCGATAAATATGTTTAATGGTATATTTCCTGGTTGCAAGATTTGAGAGGTGAGAAAAATGGAGGGAATGAAGCAGTGATATGTGTATATCCAAGTATGTGCTGATGACAATTACACAATATACGTGTAAACAGTCAACCACAATGATCGTGGGATCATACAAGTATAATTTAATATTATAACTTGTCTTTATCACTGATGACCACATAATATTCGTGGTGAGTTGCCTACGCGAATGTTGTGTAATTGTACTAAGATATTTGCATATTTACGGAATATGCTAATGAGAGGAATGAGATAAAAGAAGGAATACAAAAATTATACCAACCAACATTTGTGTCAAAAATCTTAAACGATTCGAAACATTAAAATAATATTGTCAAATATACGTATCAAAATTATTCAATAAACAATATTATTTTAATGTTTCGAATCGTTTAAGATTTTTGACATAAATGTTGGTTGGTTGGTATATTTTTGGTTGTAAAATTGTGGGAGTATGTGGGATGAAAAAGGAAGGAAAAGATAGATATACATCACAAACTACGAACAATTACATAATATTTGTGTAAAGCGCAGCTGACCTTCGGTAAACCGGAGGTTGGTCCTTCTCTGGTCTAAAATGACAGCTCAACTATGAAATCAAATAGGACATCAACTGATGGCTCTGGTCTCAAATGGGAAATCAACTGATATATCAATTATGAAATAGCTCAACTATGAGATGAGTTGCGCTAAAGCGCAGCTGACCTTCGGTAAACAACCAACCACAACAATTATGTGACAATAAAGTATAGTTAGTATTTAATCTTGATATATATACATATAATTACATAATCACAGTGGTTAGTTGTTTAGCGCAGCTCACCTTCGGTTTACACGTATTTTGTGTAATTACACTTTAATTGCTGTGGTAATTATTACCTCCATCATTTCATGTTAACAATATTGCATTGTTAAATACATTCTATCTCACCTCTCACCTCTCACCTCTAACTACAATATTATATGTATATAATTTTACTTATGTATATTTGTAGTTCTATTATAATTTATTATAATGTTACTAACTTACAAAACAAGTTGTATTTATACATATAATTATAAGTATTAATTTATTGTCACAATTACAAGTTAAACTTGTAATAATTTACATGCCATGGTATAAATTTATGTGTGGATAATACAGAGAGAATAAATAATAAGAACAAGTAGATATACAATCATTGGTGAATATAGGTATTATCACAAGTATGCTAAATACAATTACATAAGTGAAGCAGGCTGCTTGTGAGACTTAGTCTCACAAAAGGCTAATATCTGTGTATTCAATCAACCACAACGATTATATAATCATACCAGTATACATGATAGCTAATCTGTTAGTGAATCAAAAAAATTCTAATCATAACAAATACAATATTTATACGTATGAACCGAAGGTATGTGCCTCAGACCGCAGGTATACTCTAAACCGCAGGTATGTGCCTCAGAGAGAAAAGCTTCTCTAAAGAGAAATGGCTCCGGCGACAAGCGATAAACGCAGTGAAGCGAAGCCATTTTTCCTTCAGGTATACCTTTGGTTTGACGAAGTCCAGCTTTGCTTTGGCGCAGCCTACCTTTGGTTTGACGAAGTCCAGCTTTGCTTTGGCGCAGCCTACCTTTGGTTTGACGAAGTCCAGCTTTGCTTTGGCGCAGCCTACCTTTGGTTTGCCAGAGAGAAAAACTGCGACAAGCAACAAGCGCAACGGCAGCTCTGAATATATAATTACAGTGGTCAGTGGTAATAACACAGATTTTATGCAAATATTCTGGTATACCCAAATTATTATTAATATTATTGTTTAACTTAAACATATTATTATTATTATTATTACTTTGTTTCGTTTCGTTAATTAATAGCAGCAAGTTTTATATTTATAATATAGTATAATATAGTATAATATAGTATAATATAGTATAATATAGTATTATACAAAAAATGTGAATAGTATTTAACCCATGTATTTTTGTCGACTCAAAATGACAGTAACATTTGTTTTGAAGTTAGAAGTTCCTAATCATAACATTGAAACATCCGATTATATTAATAATCTGTTAACAGATTTGAATGTTAATGATATATCTGTTGATGTTCCGTCTAAATTTGCATCCGTGTTTGTTTTCTATTTGGATTTTTTAAATCATGTCACTCATGATATTAATGACATTAATACTTTACTTGAATGTTTTGACATGGAGTCTTATTTTGTCGATGATACATTTTTTAAATATTTAATGTTCCAAGCTTATCCTATGTGGAAAGATTTTTATCCTCATATCTCTGATATACCCGACAAATCGATGGCATACCTTTACTGTCCTCATGAATTTGTGCCGAATAACTATATGAACAAACCAGAATTCTTCAAGTTATGGTTGAAAATTAACCAAAATGTATATGTGGTACTTAATCATGATGAAATATATTATACAGAGACCGAGTATTATGACAATGGTCACATCGGAAGATTAAATGTTTATATGGTTGATGCCCACAATAAGAAGAGATTAGGTACTGGATATAGATTCATACAAGGTTGGTATGAAAATGGTGGTCTTGAAACGCGAACTAGATATATTAATGGATGGGTTAATGGTGTGACAGAAGGGTGGTATGAAAGAAATAGTGATAGTGACAGTGAAAATATTAGTGATAATGATAGTGACAATGATAGTGATCAGAACGGTCAACTCCGATACCGATATAATTACGTTAAAGGTAAAAAACAAGGTTTACAAGAAAATTGGTATGAAAATGGACAAATTGAGTATCAAAAAAATTACGATGATGAAGAATTTAATGGTTTACAAACTAACTGGTATAATAATGGACAACTCGAATATCAAAGAAATTACGTTGATGGAAAATTACATGGTGTACAAATTGGCTGGTTCGAAAATGGCGAACTCAACTATAAAAGTCTTTACGACATGGGTAGTTATGTGAGAAATTTACTACCCAACCAATAACAACACATGTATTACTTCATTCCTTCCTCCCTTCCCCTTTCCTTCCTCTCTTCCTCTCTCATTCATATCTTGTTATTCAACCAATTCACGGTAGAGTCATAGACTCACATATTATCGGTAAAACATAAATATAAACATTACAGACTAATTATATAATTTAACATATTAACAATTACAAGCCCAACTTGTAACAATCTAACTATTTATTACCTCTACATGGATATATAAATATGTGTACAGTAAAATATTTATCTCTTTACATGTTTTTAATCTTGGAATGTATTAAATGTATTTAATATTGTGTATAATATGTTGGCGGTATTCTGTATCAAAGATTAACTATGTGGGAGATGGAGAGAGGAGGGAAAGAGAGAGAAGAGTAAAAATACAATTACCATTTATAATGGTAATTACTATTAAAATACAAGTATAATTACATAATATATGTGTACACCGAACCGAAGGTAGGTTACGCCACAGGTTGGTCCTTCTCTGGTCTAAAATGGGAAATCAAATGGGAAATCAACTGAGAGATGAGTTGCGCTAAAGCGCAGCTGACCTTCGGTAAACAATTAACCACAAGTATTATATAATTATCAGTGATAATAACATGTTATATTAATATATTAATAAAATAATCTGTGTATAAATCACATAATATTTGTGGTGAGTTGTATACACGAATATTATATAATTGTACGTAATTTACCGAAGGTTGGTCCTTCTATGGTCTGGTCTGGTCTGGTCTGGTCTGAAGTGTGAGATGAAGTGTGAGATGAAGTGTGAGATGAAGTGTGAGATGAAGTGTGAGATGAAGTGTGAGATGAAGTGTGAGATGAAGTGTGAGATGAAGTGACAGTTCAACCACGACATCAACTAATGGTTGAACTATGAGATAAGCTGCGACAAGCGACAAGTACTTTATACTAGTATAATGTTTAATTATTTATGTGAATACATGATTATACATGTGCAATTACACAATATTCGTGTAGGCAACTCACCAAGGTAACCTTTTAGTTATCTGTATATAAAATAGTAAGTATGCTATCATATATATATATATATGTACAAGGTAAAATTATATATTTACATGTTTTTAGCCAATCATGGAATAACATATATGTTGTAACTAGTTATACTTTAAATGTATTATTAACTTGTTACTAAAACATTTTGTATATAATAATGTATGTTGTGGTAAATTATTATATATATATATATTCGTACTGAAATATTTGTTACTTGAAGTAACAAACATATAATATTGTAATACATAATTACATAACTAAATTCGTAAACTTCAAACATTGTGTAGAATAGAAAATACTCAGATTTTAACCTGTAGTTTACAATAAATATAAGATATATCTATACACATAAAATATTTGTTACTCGGGATAACAAACATATTTATTTTTATTTTTATACATACATACTATAATTACTTGGATATAAATATGTAGACAAAATTTGGGTAATGAATGTAAATAATTAAGCAAGTATTACTGTCAATTGCATAATATCTGTGTAATTAACTAATTAATCCAATTGTTGTACTATTGTTACAATATATGTTAATCTTTTGTGATCCTGGGGTTCACAATTAGTATATGTTTTTTTACTTATACAAGTAAATATCACCGTGTAAGTTAAACATTATTATAATAATATACCAACATAATATTTTCATATGGTTACATAATGACTGTGATTAGTTGTTTAGCGCAGCTCACCTTCGGTTTACACAGATATTATGTAATTACTCTTGTATTCCAAACATATAAACCTTAACGACAGAAGATATATTAACGTATATTACATAATATCTGTGTAAACCGAACCGAAGGTATACTTGACAGAGAAATGGTTACGCCACAGGTTGGTCCTTCTCTGGTCTAAAATGACAGCTCAACTATGAAATCAAATGGGACATCAACTGATCTGTCAGTTGGGAGCTATCAGCTCAACTATGAGATGAGCTGCGCTAAAGCGCAGCTGACCTTCGGTAAACAACTGACCACAGCCATTGTGTGATTATAGTTGTATGAGTAGGTATTAATAATATATGTATTGAGTACACTATATTGTATAGTGGAATAGTTGTTACATCTATCTTTACAGTTATTTTGTAGTATGACGTATTTTTGGTTTGGTTTGAAAATACTTCATACCAAATTTTACCCGTACTTTTAAAGTAAGATAATATACGGTTGTAATAGCTAGTAAGTATATCAAGGTTAATATACTAAAAACAAGTATTGAATGCACTATACAATATAGTGGAGTATTATGTATCTATAAATTTACAGGTAAAATTTGGTAAGATGTATTTTTCATCCAAACCAAAAATATGTCATCTCTGAGGGCGCTATTAGTCATTAAATTAAAAGTTACTAGATACTTCAATATCTACAATATTAACAAACATATAACATAATAATATTAGACAACATATTACACTTTCATCACTATTTTCATGTTACATACTACATGATATAGTAACAAGTAAATATGTTCAGCCAAAAAATAACCGACAAACATTTTTGTCGAATTTCTTAAACGATTTTATACATTAATATAATGTTAAAATTAGATGTTAAATTAAATATAAAACAATATTATATTAATGTATAAAATCGTTTAAGAAATTCGACACAAAGCATGTTCTTGTATTTTTAATATTAAACTCTGGAGAGTCTTTATTATTAAAAATATGAGATACATGTACCCAATATTTTCGTCTTCTGTATTTTTTCACCCATGTATAATATCCCCTTATCCATTTCTCCTTCTTCTTTTCTATATAATGTTATACGTTATAACATTACTATTATTTGGTTCACATAGTTAACATCTTTTTATGAGAAAACTGGAGGTAACATTGTAAGATTTAATTAATATAATATACTGTTAACGATATAGGATTATCTCATTCATACAAAAATTAAATGTTATATCAACAACTAACCAAGTAATATTGTATTACTCAAGTATGATTACATAATATTCGTGTATCCAATTTCACCACGAAGATTATGTGCAATTATATGTCTATACTAGTATTAATACACAATTACATACTTGACTAAAGCTGGTAATTATACTTATATGAAGCACAGCTAACCTTTGGTGAACTGCATGTGAGCTTCGCTGAAACATAGTTTTACCTCTGATAAATTAAATAGTTTGTGATACTTGGAATAATCTTTGGTGAACCAAAGATTAACTTTGAGATAGTAAAGTGTTTTATCTTTACTATATAAGTACAATTACATAATATTCGTGTAAACCGAACCGAAGGTATACTCCAAAGAGAAATGGCTACGCCACAGGTTGGTCCTTCTCTGGTCTAAAATGGGAAATCAAATGGGACATCAACTGAGAGATGAGCTACGCTAAACAACCCATCACAGATATTATGTATATTTCACGCAATTGTATACATGAGATTCTCTACATTAAATTAATATTATACCATATAATATTATACCATAATCACAAAAATAATACAGTATTGTTTTTAGTAAATATAAACTTTTTTGATTATATGTATACTGTTAATATATAATATTTATTGTTCAATAATAGTAAAACATGTATTAGCACATAAATTACACGTTTATATCAACATAATATTTGTGGTTAGTTGTTTAGCGCAGCTCATCTCTCAGTTAATGTCCCATTTGATTTCCCATTTTAGACCAGAGAAGGACCAACCTGTGGCGTAGCCATTTCTCTTTGGAGTATACCTTCGGTTCGGTTTACACAAATTATATGTAGTTGGCACTTTAATATGATAGTGAGAACCAAGAGATACCAAACAATTACAAGATATTAATTTTGTATATTGGAGTATCAACTACGTATATTTGTGTAAGCAACTAACCACAAATATATGTAACTCATACACGTGTTATAACATGAGTAATCAAAGGATAATTACTATTACTACCCCATTATTAAAACATGTATCTATTCATTGGTAAATGTGTGTAATTACGAATAATATTACAATAACATATTGTAATACAACAAAATGATCGTGGATAGTTGAATACACAGATATTGTGTAATTACCCTTATATTATATATTATTGTAAGGGTACGAGTAAAATATTAGTGTAATCGCATGCAATCTGTGTAGGCAACCATCCACAGCCAATATGCGGAATATACATATAACATCTGAGTAATTATATAACATAGGTATAATTGATACATGTTATATAATTACAATAAAGTTGTAAGTAAGTGATCGAATACGATACAAAAAGGTTTTATTTGTGGTATTGTGATAGTGTGGGCGAGTTCGCGAATTATGCCGGATATCTTAAACTCTGGCGAGTTCGCGAATTATGCCGGATATCTTAAACTCTGGCGAGTTCGCGAATTATGC